>ERZ808024.78-NODE-78-length-100367-cov-10.040283_pt1 | contig 100367 bp, 121 predicted proteins | sample MGYA00380181_ERZ808024 | MGnify/ENA primary metagenome ERZ808024 (study PRJEB31490, sample SAMN06133413) | mouse gut metagenome | isolation source: Z2_1 | host: mice | place: China: Chengdu | collected 2015-05 ...
GGGTACATTATCGAGTACTCAACGGATAAGAAATTTAAAAAGAGTGTAAAGACGGTAACAATTTCCAAAAACAGCACAGTTTCTAAAACAGTCACAAAGTTAAAGGGCGGGAAGACATATTATGTCAGAGCCTGTGCTTATACCACGGCGGACGGCAAGAAAATTAAGGGAAATTACAGTAAAGTAAAGAACATAAAAGTAAAAAAATAAATCCTACGATGAAATAATAACAGTGGACCTTTGCAAAACATTTTGCAGAGGTCCACTGTTATTATTCATTTGTCAAATTGAGCCATTCAACAGATGAAGGTGTTTTCGATACACAGCCGGGAAGTGCAGACAGTTTCAGACAGACCATTCCAAGGACGCCGGTGCTTAACGAGGCACGAGTTTAGCATCCGCTGCGCTCCTTGGTGAGCGAGAGCGTGTCTGAATGAAGCTGTCTGCACTTCACGGCGTCCCTTTCTTCAAATAACCCCAAAAAATCAGTTGCATTTTCCTACAAAGACAATTATAATAATGATGTTATCAATTCTGATACCAAAGCAAATATCCTATCAAATTTGTCTGGCACCGTGTTTAATAAATTATCTTGACCAATAACTAAAAAAACACGATACAAAAAAACAGGCAATAACCGGGCATATCGCCCAAGTAATTCAAATCTAAAACATCATAAAAGGGGGAATTTTATGGCAAAAGAAGAACCATTTGTAACAAATGTGGCAGAATTTTATCCGGAAGGCTATGCATTTAACCTAAGTGACTTTGCCTTGTTTTTATCGGTGATGAAAAACAAACACGCCTATGAATGTGTACTGAGTATCATTTTAGAGGAGCCGGAAATCAAGATGGCAGAGGTGAAAGTGGAGCAGGTGATTCTAAACAAATACGGAAAACGTGCCATCCGCCTGGACGCATGGGGAAAGACCACAGATGACAGGCAGGTAAATATGGAGATGGAGAATCATGCCGGTAATGACAACGTGGTGAAGCGTTCTCGGTATTATCAGGGTTTATTGGACAGTCCCATACTAAAATCAGGAAAAAAGACAAAATACAAAGAGCTGCCCGCCACAATTATTATTTTTATCACTCAGGAGGATATTTTCGGAAAAGACAGGGTAAAATATACCTTTACGGAGCAATGTGAGGAAATAGAAGGACTGCACCTTGAGGACGGCACAACAAAAATTTTTCTGAATATGAGCAGTAAAAATGGTTCCAAAGAGCTGGTAAGTCTGCTACAATATATGCGTAACACAAAGTTAGACAATCCTGAAATTCAGGTGAAAGATGAACGAATAGTGGAACTGGATAAGATTGTATCAGAAGTAAAAGAATCAGAGGAATGGGAGGCGGTGCAGATGAACATTCTTGAGGTTGGAATTAGCAGAGGAATGGAACAGGGGCTTAGCAAAGGAATAGAACAGGGGCTTAGCAAAGGAATTAGCCAGGGAGAGACTCAGAAGCTAGTCAGCCAGGTTTGCAAAAAACTGGCAAAAGGCAGTTCGGCAGAAGAAATAGCCGACATATTTGAGGAAGAATTAGAAACGATTCAAACTATCTGCCGTATAGCGGCTGTGAGTTTCCGTATAAATCAAAGATAATGCCAACCTTGGAACCCTTAAAAAGTCTTAAAGCCCCTTACATGGCGAGAAATTCCATGAAATGGGGCTTTTTTAGGCTTAAAAGTAAGGAAATGCTCTTATAAATTCATGTTCGGAGTAAATGCCAACTTGAAAAGGGAAAATGCATTTTGAAAGGGGGACTTGGCGAGGCGAGAGTACCCAGAAAGAGAGGGTTTTAAAACCGTTTAAAAAATATTTAAAGGAAACGGCAAAAGTGCTTTAAAGTATTTATTTTGCAGTATTTTTGACCTTTCAAACAGTTTTAAAAGGTACGTTCAAAAAGTGTTTTTTAATGAAAACTTGAAAGGAAATTGAATGCCAACTATAATACCAACCAAAAAGAGCAGTCTCAGAAGCGTGTCAGAACATCTGAAACTGCTCTTTTTTATGCCTTAAATCATAGTGATAAATGCAAATAAAATATATCATGTAAAAAAGGAACGGTCAATATATATAATATTTTTATACCCCTTCCTTATATGACACTTTTTGAAATTGAAGTTTCTGGAATTTTATCCATTCTATCTAACTCTTCATAAATAATGGTATGAACACGGTGCTGTCCGCGACGATCAAGTCTTTCATATGTATGAAGAAGTTCTTGTTGATCAGCAGATAAATTATTAACAGAACCAAATAATAAATAGTCGGCTGGAGTTGCGAAAATTTCGCACATTTTTACAAGCTGCTCTAACGTGGGATTTGATTTATGGTTCTTCCAGTCTGTTAGCGGACTTTTCTTTAAACCTAACATTTCACCTAATTGCTTACCATTAATGCCTAAACGCTCGGATTGTTCTAATATTCTCTCATATAATCCAGGCATAGTAACCTCCTTTAATAATGCGTAAAATTCGCAAAGATATATTGACAATGCGAAATTTTCGCATTATAATCAAAATGTACCACCAATACAAGAGCAATTATATCACGGATTTTAATAACAGGATAGGTTATTTTGTAACGGTGATACAGAAAAAAATAACGAATAATGTTAAAGGAGGGCGAGTAGACGTTGAAAAATAAAAAAATAAGAAATCTTACTGAATTCCGTCGGTGGGTAAAGATACGATTGGTAGAAAAAGAGATTTCACAGAGCGAACTGGCGCGTCAGATGGGTATACCACAAGCGAGAATCAGTGAAGCAACACATGGAAAGCAGTCTGGAAATAAATATATTATACCTGTTATTGAGAAATTAGGTGGGAATGTAGAAGATTTTAAAGAGTTTTTAAAAGCCATTTAAGGAGGAACGTATGAAACTGAAAAAAAAGAAGTTTTTAGAGTCGGAGTTTGGTGAAGAACTGGAATGCACGATTACCGCATGGGACCAGGCACTGGAAAAGAATAGTCAAACCGGAGAGGACAAGGAGAACCTAAAGACGTTAGCATGGTGTCAGGCACAGTGGGAAGTATACCGGCTGGCAATTAAGCACTTTTATGGAGTGGAATATCATTTTACCAGAACGGATGAGTATTACGGATTATGCACCGAGGATGAGAGCGACTGGCTGATGAAGGTGGAACGCATGAAGGTGTGTTGGACGAAGACTGCGTTCTCAAGGCAACGCGTGACTCATAGAGGAATCAGAATTAATGGAGTGGAGTATTGGGATGAGGATTTTGTTCATCGTAATCTTGGCAAAACAATAATCGCAGAGTGTACATCTTGGTTCATCAGAGTGTATACAGAGACAGGAACCCTACTCCATACATTTTGTAGATAATTTAAACGAACAGTCGAAACGGAGCAGTAGCTCCGTCATGCAGGGACAGCTTCCTGCATCTGATGATGACAGGCTAGGAAGGAGGGAGTGGGATAGTATGCCAGAAAAAAACAGGAAATTGACACAGAGACAGAAGGATAGTAATCGGAAAATAAAAAAGATGCTGCAAGAACAGGGCATGATTCCAACAGATAAGGAAAATTTGGACCGGGAAAAATTTGTAGATGATGTAATCGCAGAATGGAGAGAAAGAGAATGCTCCGAAAAATGGGATAGCTATTTTTCTGAAGCAGCCTTAATTGTATCAGCCAAAATCGATAGAAATTACAGAATAAGCTCGGAAGCTGTTGGTGCTGCCAAGGTTCTCAAGATGGCTTTGATGATTAAGGAATTTGAAGACAGGATGAAAGCGGAAGGGAGAGAGAAATATTCTTATCAGGAGAAAATGAACTATTTATGGGATATTTTTCAAGCTTGATAGTAGAAGATTTTAAAGAGTTTTTTAAAGTAATTAATGATGGAGTTGCTATTGAGGAAGGAGAAAAAGAGTGACAGAAATAGAATATTTGCTAGGAGAAAAAGAGCTGCTAGAGGAAAGCATTAGAGCGTCAAGACGGCACTGTAAACAACTTCTGGAAAAATGGCAATGTGTGAATAATATATTGGAGGATCATACAAAACTGAATAAAGAGGAATTTTTAAACACCGAATTTGGTGGAGAACTGGAATATACGATTACCACATGGGACCAGACACTGGAAAAGGATAGTCAAACCGGAGAGGGCAAGGAGAACATAAAGACGCTAGCATGGTGTCAGGCACGGTGGGAAGTATATCGGATGGCAATCAAGCACTTTTATGGGGTGGAATACTACTTTACCAGAACGGATGAGTATTACGGATTATGCACCGAGGATGAGAGTGATTGGCTGATGAAGGTTGAACGGGGGCTGACAAGTTGCAACATGACAGACCCGGATACGAAGACAAATATTGATAGGGCGGTTGAAGCGGTTATTCATCTATCTCAAGAATGTCTGTCAAAACTGAGAGGAGAAGATTGTAAATGAAGCAATTATCAATAGACTGCATAGCGCAGCACTTAAAAATTTTCCATGAACAGGCGGCATTTGATAAAACAGCGGATTTTGGCGAGCCATGTAGGCGATGCCCTCATGCGATGAAGGAATGTAGGATGGACTGGCTCACCAGAATGAAACCACTGTTTAGCAGGACAGATATCCAGATTAGAATGGGCTATCCGGAGCTGCCTGATACAAAGGGCAATCCTGATATTTATGTTGAGTTTCGAGAGGGCAAACTTGAAGTGAAGGACAGCCAAAAGTATCTTTACACCAAACGGTAGGGGTATTGCCCGGAAGTGACTTATCAATATAGTCAATGCGAATAGTTTGGCTTTTCTTGATAAGAGGGCAGTCCCCAGTGAAGCTGTATGTAAGTTTTTTTGTCATAAGTGTACTCCTTTCATTAGATTTCAGCTGGCACTGATAAGAACATTTTAGCACACGGGAAGAAAAAATTACATAGAAAGGACTTTAATGATTAGTCGAAACGGAGCAGTAGCTCCGTCATGCAGGGATAGCCTCCTGCATCTGATGATGACAGGCTATAAGGTGGTGATAAGATGGGACAGATGCTAACCGCAAAGCAGGTGGCAGAGGTCAAAGGGTGTAGTTTTCAATATGTACAAAGGATAATTAAAGAAGGTAAGCTCCAAGCGCAGGAAGTTTTAAATGACAAGAATCGCAAGACCTATCTGGTACCGCTGGAGACTCTGGATGAGGAACTGCAGCAGAAATGGTATCAGATGAATTTGGAGAACCCACCGGAGGATGTAAAAGCTCTGGAGCCGGCGCAGGAGAGGAAAGAGGTAGACCATTTCTCAGAGAGCGAAAGGCAGGAGATTGATTTCTGGATTAGTCTTGTGGAACAGTGGCAGAAGTATCGGATGAAGCCGGGAGTAACCTGCAAAGCCGATGTTGATGAGAAATTCGTTGCATTATGCGGACTGGAATACCCGGACAAGGAGATTTCTATTGATATCCTGTACCGGAAGTGGAAAGCGATTAGGAAAAATGACTTGGACGGTCTCATAGATAAGAGAGGCAAGTGGAAAAAAGGAACCAGTACCATAGATGATGCTATCTGGCAGGCATTCCTCTATTACTACCTCGACGAGAGCCAGCATCCGATCAAGAAGTGTCTGGCTTACACAAAGATGTGGGCACAGGAGAAAAGACCTGATCTAGTCGCAGACATTCCAAGCTATTCCGCTTTTTACAGGAGGCTCAATAACGAGGTTCCGGAAGGTGTCAAGGTGCTGGGACGTGAGGGACATAAAGCCTACAATGACCGATGCGCTCCATATATCCGGAGAATTTATGAGGATATTGCAAGTAACGAGTGGTGGATTGCTGATAATCATACCTTTGATGTCATGGTAAAGGACAAGAATGGAAACATTCACAGACCGTATCTGACGGCATTTCTGGATGCGAGAAGTGGTATATTTACCGGATTTCATATAACATACAACCCCTGCTCAGAAGCCACACTGATAGCACTTCGGAAAGGGATCCTTGAATATGGCATACCAGATAATATTTACGTGGATAATGGTCGTGAGTTCCTGACTTTCGATATCGGAGGCTTGGGACATCGTAAGAAGAAACCGAAGGATGGAGAGGAAAAGTTTGAGCCACCGGGAGTATTCAAACGACTCGGCATCAACATGACGAATGCGATTGTCCGGAACGCAAAGGCGAAGATTATCGAAAGACGGTTCCTGGATGTGAAAAATGATCTTTCCAGATTATTCAATACTTATACCGGAGGGACAGTAGTGGAGAAGCCGGAGCGTCTCAAATTTGTTTTGAAGAAAGATCAGATTTATACGGACCAGGAATTTGAGGAGTATGTAGAGGCGGTTCTGAAGTGGTATTTCAACATGGAGAACTATAACGGAGCAGTGGAAGCCGACAAGGGAAAATGCAAGATGGACGTATTCAATGAGCACCTGAAACGGAAACGTACGGCGACACCGGAGGAACTGAACCTGATGTTAATGAGAAGTACCAGACCGCAGCAGGTTACTAAGAGAGGTGTGCATCTGGACATTAATGGTGGACGTATCGATTACTGGAATGATGATTTTGTTCATCTGATGCTCGGAAAGAAAGTTTATTTCCGTTATGATCCGGAAAATCTGAGTGAGATCAGAATTTACGATTTGGAAGACCGCTACATCATGTCAGTACCGGCAGACAATACTGCAGTCCTCTCCTATAATGCCAGCAAGGATGATGTTAAGGCAGCAATGGCGAAAACCAGAAGGCTGGAGCGTATTGCAAAGGAATATAAAGAAAATGCGATTCTGGCAGATGTGGACAAAATTACTGCGATGGATCTTGTGCTTAAACAGGCAGAGCGAAACAAAGCGAATTATCAAGGCAGATCGAATCCTTCCATTCTTGAGGTTCAGAGAGCAAACGAAGAACCATTATTCAAGAAAGTGGTCGGTGGTGCAGACCTTGATGTAATGAATAAAAATGCAGCCCAAAGGCAAGGAGGTAAATGATGAGCAAGCAATATAACACAGAGCTTCAAGCGAGGCTGGAGCAGTTTCTGAAGGATGAAAATTTGAGTCAGGCGAAGGCAGCACCGATTCTTGGAATCAGTCAGGCAGCACTCAGCCAGTACCGCAGAAGTAGGTATGATAAAGGCGATATCGAAGCACTTGAGAATAAATTAAAGGAGTTTTTCCAGATTCAGAAGGAAAAAACGGAGAATGCGCAGAAAGCAGAGCCGTTCAGAACAAAGGCTTCTGCCGGGTACATACCGACAACCATTTCGGAGGAAGCATATAAGCTGATTCGATACTGCCAGTTGGAGAAGGGAATCGTGGTTATTGATGGGGATGCCGGGATTGGCAAAACCAAGGCGGCAGCAAAATTTTTACAGGACAATCCATCAACAACGGTCTACGTAAAGGCAACGCCAAGCACCGGATCCACAAGAAGTCTGTTGAAGATGATTGCCAGAACTTTAAAGCTGCCGGAGAACCAGCGGACAGAGGATTTATCAGTATCCATTCAGGAAAAACTGCGAGAGACGGACAAGGTTATCATTATTGATGAGGCGCAGAACCTGAAGTTCCTTACTCTGGAAGAAATCCGGGGCTGGGTGGATGAGGATATCTTTACTGGGAAGCCGGGCATCGGCATTGTGTTGATTGGCAATGTGGAAGTCTATAATAAGATGCTCGGCAAGCAGGAGGCGATTTTTGCCCAGCAGTTCAACCGTACGAAGCTGCATGGAAGATACCGCACATCAGACATCCAGAAAGAGGATGTGGTTAAATTTTTTCCGGTGCTGCAGGAGAAGGGAATGCAGAGGGAGATTGATTATCTTTTAAGCATCAGCCACAGCAAATGGGGTATCCGAGGGATGGTAAGTGTATTTAATAACGCAGTTAATAATGAGGATATTTCTTTTGAGGGACTGGAAAAGATGGCAAATACAATGGGAATTCGGTTCATATAGTCCGAGGAGGTGAAGCTAAGAATGGGCGGAAAGGCGAAAGGTGAAATTCCGGTAAATTTTGAAAAAGAGTGGAATGAGGTACGGCTATGTGCAGAACTTATTCGGAATGGAAAAGCAGTGATAAAGGCTGTACCTCAAAAAGATGGAAGCATATATCGTTACACAGAGAAAAGATAACGGAGGTATATGATGGTATTAAGGGAAGAGATGTACTTTGAGCCAAGAACAATCAGTCCGGGTGGAAGCATCCGCTGGTTTGGAGAAACCTATACAGCTCCGGAGATGATTTATCACACGGAGGAAACAGTTTACATTAGAGACAGTGGAAAGATGCTTTTTATCTATAAATTGGACAGTGACAACTTGTCCGAGACAGAGAAAATCGAAGCGGTGTTCACGCTGATCTGCAAGATTGAAAAGCCAAGCAAAGGGCATCGCTATGGTAGAAAAATTACATAAGGGGCAGCTTGCCCCTCTTAATGCAGCCACCGCAAAGGTGATGGTCACAAGCCCATGAGAATGCAGAGTGGGAGAGGAGATGATGAAATGAAAACAGAATTAACAATGCTCGAGAGTCTGGAACGGGAACATTCCCGCGTCTTTCCAGCAGATATGTCAGAGCATACGCTGCTGAATGTGGCACACAGTAAGAACTGCATCGAGGCGTTAAGGAAACAGGTTGCGATGGAATATACATGTAAAGAGATAACGAAAGAGCAGGAAGGTTGTTTCTTACACATATACAGATGCTGCTGTCCGACCTGCAACAATGTCTGGCTTACGGGATGCCCGAATGAGAAAAGGTGTCCGGAATGTGGGCAGCTTTTAAAAAATTCAGGATGTGCAGGAAAATGAGCGAAAAGAGAAGAAAACCAACATTCATAAAATTTAAGAAGGAGGGTTTAAGATGCAGACGATTAAAAAGGTGACGAAATGCGGCGGGATTACGCTTCCCCGCGGAATCCGTCAGGAGACCGGCATTCTTCCGGGAGTTCCGGTCGATATTCAAACAGATGAGGAAGGAATTCATATTTCAAAGCATGTTCCGGCATGTTTCCACTGTGGAACGGTGGATAATGTAAAAACAGTTCTGGGATTGGAAATCTGTCCGGCATGTGCAGCTGAGATACGGGAGGGATTTGAATGATAACGGAAAAAACAGAAATTAAAACAAAAGCGGATCGATTGGTAGAACTTACCAATCAGCAGAGTGAAATCAAAGCGGAGATTGATGAAATTAAAGCGTGGTTCGAGAAAATTGCAACAGATGACCTGAAAGACACTAAGAGGAAGACGATTGATTATTGGGGCAGTAATAACTCCAAGGTAGTAGTCGGAAACAGTGAGACGGTAAAGACCATTTCCATGACGATGGTAAAGAAGCTACTGGGAGATGTGTTCGGAGATTTTGTAAAGGAGGATACGACTTACAAAATGACAGAGCCGTGCAAGAAACTATTTACAATGATGTTCCTGGGCAATTATACGGAAGGAAGCTTGGACGATACCATTAAGGCGATAACAACTGATGAGAAGATTCAGCGGACTCTGAAAAAGAAACTGAAGGGCAAGTATGAAAAGGATACAGAAACCCTGATGAAAATGGTTGGTCTCTCAGAGCAGGAGGCAAGTGACTGGGCATATCTTACGGCAGAGATTATCAACTGGGAATGGATGCTGCAGATTTTGAAGTCCGCAGAGTGGGAAGGAACACCGCAGGAGGCTGTTGAGATTATAAGAGCAGCCATTATTGTGGATGATGGTATTAAGGTGACGGTGGAAGCTGAAAAAGCGAAATGACCGGAAAGGAGGGGCAGATGAGAGCAATAGAGCAATTTCAAATTAAGAAGATATATGCTATTGGCAGCGCACTTGGTATTAAAGGTTCTGGAAGTGGGGATGAACTTCATGCGCTGGTAGGAGGAGTAACAGGAAAGGACTCCATTAAAAGTCTTACATATCAGGAAGCCGGTGCGGTGATTGCACGTTTGGAAGAGCTGCAGGGAAAGGCTGCCTCTCCAAGACCAAGGAGCAGGAAACCGAAGGAGCATCAGAGCAGACCGGGCGGTGTCACTTCTGGTCAGCAGAAAAAAATATGGGCACTTATGTATGAACTGAAGAAATATGATGAGGTTCCAAATGATGTGCAGTTGGGGCTTAGACTGTGCAAGATTGTAAAAAAGGAGCTTAAGCTGGATGCGAGGGTAGAGAACCCTTTCATCTGGTTGGATTTCGCCCAGGGAAACAGGCTGATTGAGATACTGAAGAAATATGTGGAGAGTGCCAGAAAGAGAGGCGAGGCATAATGGATCTGTTAGACAGAGTACAAATAGAGAATTTGGATGAGGAGCAGAGAACTCTCGCAGAACTGATTGGACTGGGTGCTTTCAAAAATCTTGTGAGAGCCTTTAATGGCACTTCAATCTACATTCCTAAGATTGAAAGTCTGGAGAAAACGGTTCGGGATGAGTTAATAAAAGAGGAGTTTGATGGAGGCAACTATAAGGAGCTGGCTTTGAAATATGGATTGACAGAAACATGGATTCGCAATATAGTTTTAGATAAAGCCAAGGAGATTAGGGCAAGACCAATAGATGGTCAGATGACTATGGAAGAGTTCCTGAAATAAATATATCTTTTCAAGTACTTTATTTTAATATTTACTATGCAGAAGGTACACTTGTGTTAAACACGCAGGTGTATCTTTTTTTATTGCGAGGTGATGAGATGAACGAATGGGTTATAACCACTGCAATTACGTTGGGAATTGGGGTGATTACGTATTTCTTGAAACGTACCATGAGTCAGGTAGATAAACATGGGGAAGAAATCAGGAGAATAGATGGCGAGAGTGTTACCAAGACAGACCTGAAGGAAAGCACCGAGGAATTAAAGAAAGATATTCGACAGATAAGGGAGGATTACACGCCGAAAGATACCCATCAAAAGGATTTTGATGAGTGTCGCAGTGATATCAAGCAGATTAAAGCGGAGTATCTGACCAAGGACGATTTTATCCGGGAGATGAACAAGATGGACAGGAAGCTGGATCAGATGTTGGAGCTTATGCTGAAAAAATAAGGGAGGATTTGGAAAATGAGTAAAGAAGAAGAAAAGAGAAGACTCCGGGCGGGGGATTTTATGATGAATAATGGCAGAGTGCTTTCTACTATCAATTTACTTAGGGAAAAGTATAATCCCCTTCGCAGTGTTGAAAAAGCAGTCAGCTATGAGGCGATTGGAAAACAGGAATTTATTGATAGTGTAAATTTCCTTCAGGAAGAGGGATACATCCATCTAAGGGATATCAAAACCCACGAGAATGCAAGTCTTGCAGATTTTGAGTACCAGAATTTGGAGGCTAGGGTAACTGGCAAGGGTATTCGGCTCCTTGGCGGTGGGCTGGATGACAACATGGTTGATCTGGGTGATTGACCATGGAGCAAAAAGAACGAAGACGCAGCACAGGCAAGGTGGACAGACTACCGCCAGAACTGAAGGACACTGTGGAGCAGATGCTCCTGACTGGCTGTACGTATAAAGAAATCGTTGCTTTCCTGAAGGAAAATGGCGAGGAAATGTCACAGATGGCGATCTGCACCTATGCAAAGAAATATCTTGCCACCGTGGAGATGATTAACGTGGCGCAGAGCAATTTCTCCATGCTGATGGATGAAATGAACAGGTATCCTGATTTGGACACTTCGGAGGCACTCATCCGGCTGGCAAGCCATCATGTGCTGAATGCGCTGACCAATCTGGATGAGGAGCAGATGAAAGAGGTTCCGGTTGACAAATTAATCCGGCAGACCAATGCGCTGATTCGTGCAGGTGCATATAAAAAACGTATTGATCTGCAGACCAGAGAAAATTACGAAACCGGACTGGAAGCAGTCAAGAGTCTTGTGTTTGAGGCTATGGCGAAGGAGAATCCGGAACTGTATCGGCAGGTAAACGAATATCTCACGAAAAAGAAAAATGAGGGACTGGAGGGATAGGGCATGTATGTAATCCAGGTCATGACCGGCAAGGAAGATGCGATTGCCGGAAAATTAAAGGAACAGGGCATCAGAGCTCTTGTTCCCAAGGAGAACCGCATGATTCGCAGTGGAGGGGCTTGGACCCAAAGGGAATATGTATTGTTCACCAGTTATGTGTTTCTGGATATGATTTACACTGCGGACAGCTATTATAAAGTGAAAAATATTCCAGGTGTCATACATTTCCTTGGTGACAGCAGGAATCCGTCAAAGCTTTCTTATCTGGAAGCGGAATGGATTGCTTTGCTGACAGGGAAAGATAATATGCCGATTGAGCCGACAGTGGTGAGAGTGAAAGAGGATGGCAGCATTGAAATTGTGAGCGGCATTCTTGAAAAATTTGAAAACAGAATTATTAAATTTGATAAGCGGAATCGTAAGGCAGTTATTGAGATTACGGTCTGCAATGAGAAGAAGGAAGTCCAGCTGAGTGTAGAACTTGAGGCTGATGGTGAGACGTTAGAAGCAACAGATGGCGGTGCAGCGGGTGACGCAGCACAGCAGATTTTAAAAGAAGCTACCTGATAGTACACGGTTGATTCGTCCCGGTGCAGTAAGGTTGTGGACATATGGAAAAGGAACTGAGCAGAAAATGGATACTGGTTGGGTGGCGAAGCCTTACCTCTTATCCGGAAGCTGACAGTTCCTTTTTCAGTTGCGTTTGAAATACCGTTTAAAAAGAACGTAGACCCGTTTAAATTCGTTTGAATTGTTGCGTTGGAACAAATTATCACCGGGTAGAAATTTTGCGGAAATAAGGCAAATACGAGGTCAGATTTTATGGAAGGGCAGGTGAGGAATGTGCATACCGGAAAAAAAGAAAGCATTAACATGCTGATTGGAGCGATGACAGAGGCGGAGAGCAGGATATTTTATGATGAAAAGACCGAAGTTTTGAACGATTTAGATGAACTTTTAAATGTTTTTTTACATAAAGACGCTTCGCCAGAGCGTGAACGTATTTTGAAAGATTATGATGCCGGAGCGCCGACGACAGGAAAGGGCGGTATCCGGGAACGGCTTGGGGCAATCGATCTGGAATTTTTCGGGCGTGCATATTTTCCACATTATTTTTCAAAGCCATCTCCGGAATTCCACAGGGAACTGGATGATATCTGGCAGCAAGGAGTTTTGAAAGGGAGATGCCCAACTACTCCTTCAAAGAAAAAGGAAATCAGTCGGCTGCAGGGAACCCGGAGGGTGGTAGCTGCTCCACGTGGTCATGCAAAATCCACCAATCTTACATTTAAGGGAACGATGCACGCTATAGTCTATGAATATAAGCACTATCCCATTATCATATCTGACAGTTCTGAACAGGCGGAGGGATTTCTGGACAATCTCCGGGTTGAGTTCGAGGAGAATGAGGCAATCAGGGAAGATTTTGGAGATCTGACCGGAAAGGTATGGCGAAGCAATGTCCTGGTAACAAGTACCAACATCAAGATTGAGGCGATTGGTTCCGGTAAGAAAATTCGAGGCAGGAAACACCGCAATTGGAGACCGGATTTGCTTGTGCTGGATGATATTGAGAATGATGAGAATGTCCGGACACCGGAGCAGAGGGACAAGTTGGATAACTGGTTCAAAAAGGCGGTTTCAAAAGCAGGGGATGATTATACAGACATTATCTATATTGGAACGATGCTGCATTATGACAGTCTGCTGGCAAAGACCCTGAAAAATCCCGGATACAAGGCAATCAAGTATCGGGCAGTCATCTCCTTCTCGAAAGAGGAGGAGCTCTGGAAAAAATGGGAGGAGATTTTCACAGACCTTTCAAATGAGAATCACGAGGAGGATGCAAGAGTATTTTTTGAAAGCAACAGGGAGAAGATGCTGGAAGGCACCCAGGTGCTCTGGGAAGAAAAACTGTCCTATTACGATTTGATGGTTATGAGAGTGACAGAAGGTGAGGCTTCCTTTAATTCTGAGGAACAGAATGAGCCTATTAATCCGGATGACTGTATTTTTAATCCTGAGTGGTTTGAATATTACAACGAGGCGGAGATTGATTTTAAAGACCGGAATTTTAGCTTTTTTGGTTTCGTGGATCCTTCTCTTGGAAAGACAAAACACAGCGATTTCTCAGCTATTATCACCATAGCCAAACACAAGGTTACTGGATATATGTATGTCATGGACGCTGATATTGAAAGGAGGCATCCGGACAAGATTATTGAAGATGTCCTGGAAAAGGAGAAATGGCTCCGCAAGGACTTCGGGCGTGGTTATAAGAAATTTGGAGCAGAGACGGTTCAGTTCCAGTGGTTTTTAAAGGAGGAACTTGCGAAGGCTTCTGCGAAAGTGGGGCTGTATCTTCCGATTGAGGAAGTTCCGCAGACCAGTGACAAGACCATGCGCATCCAGACGATGCAGCCGGATGTGAAAAATCATTATATCAAATTCAACAAAAGGCATAAGCGCCTGATGGAGCAGATGGAACATTTCCCGATGGGAGCACACGATGACGGACCGGATGCACTGGAAGGATGCCGGACGATTGCGAAAAAAACCAAGAGATTTCGAATATTGGACAAAGAGTCATTCGGATTATAGGAGGGGTTATGCCAGTATTATATATGGACAAGGCTTCCATTGAGAGCCTGACAGAAAAAGATATCCGTGAAATTATTAAGAAAAATACTACGGATATGAAATATGAAAAACTTTATGACTACTATGTTGGAAAGCATCACATTTTGGAAGAGAGGAAGAGGGACAGTACGGCACCCAATAACAAGCTGGTAAACAACATGGCGCGTTATATCACGGATACGGCAACCGGATATTTTGTAGGTCAGCCGATTGTCTATAATTCCCAGAATGAGGAGTACCTGCAGATAGTGCAGGATATTTTTGATTATAACGATGAGCAGGATCATAACATGGAACTGGCAAAGAACTGCAGTATAGGCGGCAGCTGCTTTGAGATGCTCTATCTGGATGAGGAGGCAAAGATAAGGTTTGCAAGGATTCCGGCGCAGCACGGCATCATGATTTGTGAGACAGACAGTGGATTTTCTGCACCAATGGCTTTTATAAGGACGATTATTTCCAAGGATAAAGATGACAACGTAATCAGGAAGGTAGAGTTCTGGAATGCGTATCTGGTGATGCATTTTCGTTCCATCAATGGAGGGTATCTGAATCTTGAGGCGGTGGAGGAGCATTATTGGCAGGATGTACCGTTTGTGGAGTATATCAACAATGAGGAGCGACTGGGGGATTTTGAGGGCGTCATTACGGAGATTGATGCCTATAACAAAGTGCAGAGCAACACTGCAAATTACTTCCAGTACAATGATGATGCTATTTTAAAGGTCATGAAGATGGGGGATGTTTCCAGCCAGGATATTGCGGATATGAAGGAAAAAGGAGCCATCCTTCTGGAGGACGGCGGTGATGTGCAGTGGATGTTAAAACAGGTAGATGATACCGCGCTGGAAAATTATAAGAACCGGCTGAAAGAAGATATTCATACCATGGCGAATGTACCCCATATGTGCGATGAGTCCTTCGGCGGTAACTTATCTGGTGTGGCAATTTCCTATAAGTTGTGGGGATTGGAGCAGATGTGCGCTATTAAGGAGCGCAAATTCAAGAAAGGGCTGCAGCGCAGGATTGAGTTAATTACAAATATTTTGAATATCATGGGACACAGCTTCGATTATCGGGATATCATACCGAAGTTCCGGAGAAATAAACCGCAGAATGATTTGGAGATTGCACAGATTGTAACGACTTTGGCAAATGATCTTTCCAGAGAGACAAGGCTGCAGATGATTCCGGCGGTGGAAAATGTTCAGGAAGAACTTGAGAAGCTGGATGAGGAAAAGCAGAGGGATAAAGAGGAATTTGGAGTCTATGAGAATTTTACAAAAGCGTTCCAGAGTATTCCCGGTGGGACGGAGGAGGTAGCTGATGGGGTCAAGGGAGAGGAATGAATGGATCGAGCGAGCCAAGCAGAGAGTATTGGATAATGCTGAGCTGGCAGACAGTTATGTTCGGGATATTATGTTTTTATATGATGAGACTGCCAATCAGCTGGAAATGGAAATTAATGCCATGTACCAGAAATATGCCTCAGATAATGGTCTGACGGAAGCGGAGGCTTCAAAGCTTTTGACAGGCGCTGAGTACAGAAGCTGGAGAAAAAGCATTGATGAGTATATTAGCGAGGCAAATACGGATTCCAGGACATTGAGGGAATTGAATACTCTGGCGGCTAAGTCAAGAATCAGCCGGAAGGAGCAGATGCTTGCCAGTATTTATCAGTCTATGATAACGCTTTCCCAGGATACGGAGACAAAACTGACGGATCTTTTGGGAGATATGTTTAAGACCAATTATTACAGGGGCTGTTACGATGTTCAGTCCATCCTTGGTATTGGGTTCAATGTGGCAAAGGTTGATACACGAATGCTGCAGCGTATTTTGGAGCACCCATGGTCAGGGAAAAATTACTCTCAGGCTCTATGGGAGAATACGGACAAGCTGGCTACTCTTGCAAGACGGGAGATTACACTTGGGTTCATGTCCGGTTCCAGTGTCCAGAAGATGGCAAAAGAGATTGATGATATCATGGGAAAAGGGCGATATGCAGCGGAAAGGCTTGTCCGGACAGAAAGCAGCTATTTTTCCAATCAGGGGGAGCTTGCTTCTTACCGGGAACTTGGAATTACAGAATATACATATCTTGGTGGTGGCTGTGAAATATGCCAGGAATTGAATGGAAATTCTTTTCCCATAGAACAGGCGGAGCCGGGTGTGAACCTCCCGCCTATGCATCCGAATTGTAAATGTACCATTAAGGCAAAAACAGGAAGGGAGTTGTTTGTTGACCGTGAAGGAGCAAATCCTTTAAAGGAAAATCCTAAATTTGAGGAATGGAAGAAAAAATATGTTGACACCCCGGCTTCAGAACCTATAATTAAATTAACAGATGAAGAACAGTATGCTTTGAACAGCTATATCAGCAGTTCAGCATATACGTGGAATGATAAGTTGCGCCGGGGAGCAAGGCTGACAAAGAAAGAAAAGAAAGCAATTGCAGATATGGATTCGGCATTAAAGAAAATGCCTATATATGAAGGAGAGGTTCGCAGATCAGTATCTGATTTTGGAATTCCCAATGTGCAGGAATTTATTAATTCCTACATACCGGGTAAAAAGATTTCGTTTCCTGAATATCTATCTAGCTCTGCGGAAGTGTATGATGAAAGCTTTCCAATCCAGTATGTGATTCGGTCGAAAACAGGAAGAAACATACAGAAATTCAATCCGAGCGAGCAGGAAATATTGTTTGAAAGAAACTGTATGTTCATGATTATGAAAGTTGTGGATAATGTAATTTATATGGAGGAAATGTGATGAGCACACATTATTCAGATAGACGATGGTGGGAGGCGCCGATGGCAATAGATAGTGAGTGTAATGTTTGCATCCATGATTATGGATATGGGAAATGCGCAAAGTATCCCAATGGTGTTCCAAGAGAGATTGTTAAACAGTCATTCCCAGGAACAGATAATTATAATAAAAATTATTGTGATATGAAGGAATTGAAAAAAACAAAGAAATGATAAGCACCCAACTGGGTGCTTATTTAATTGCAAAAAATCAGGACGTAAACACCTTTTAAATCATATTTGAAGGGTGTTTTTGTTATACAAAAATTAAAATATGGAGGTAAAAGAGATGGATGAAACGACTACCATGCAGGAAACAGGGCAGGAAACCCAGACATCTGCCACAGAAACAAAGGAACAGCCAGCAGTGGAATCCACGCCGGAGAAAGTAAGCGCTCTCCAGAAGTTTATCAATGGACTTTTTGGTGGTGGTAAGGAAACAGAGGCGGATTCAGGAACAAAGGAAGAATCCCCAGCTGAGGATACCGCAGCAGAAAAGAGCTTCACTCAGGCGGATATGGATGCTGCCATTGAATCCGCACGTCAGAAATGGCTGGAGGAAACAGCGGAGGCAGAACGTGTCAAGAAGCTTACTCCGGAGGAAAGGGCAAAAGAGGAGCAGGAGAAAAAAGATGCTGAGATTACCAGCTTGAGAAGCCAGCTCTTGCAGAAGGAATTGAGAGAGAATGCAACTAAATCTTTGGAAGCCGATGGTTTCCCGGTGGGGCTTGCGGAAGTGCTTGATTATTCCAGCAAAGAGAGGATGGAGGAGACATTGAAGAATACCACGGAGATTTTTAAGGAAAGTCTGGCAGCGGCAGTCCAGTCCAGACTGAAGGGCAGGACGCCGGAAGGACTTGGAGGGGCTGCTTCTGCAGAAAATCTGTTAAGAGACCAGATTGCAAAAAATATCAGAGGATTATAAGGAGGACGAATAAATGGCATTAAATACAATTCAGACTGCAACCATTATTCAGAGTGAATTGGATAAGGCGGCGGTAGAGCAGGCGACATCCGGATGGATGGAGGTAAATGAGAAGCTGGTCAAGTACAACGGAGGCTCGGAAGTGAAGATTCCTTCTCTTGATATGGATGGGATGGCAGATTATGACAGAAAGAACGGTTTTACTGAAGGAAGCGTTGATTTTAAGTACCAGACCAAGACCATGACGCAGGACAGAGGCCGTTCCTTCAGCTTTGATGAGAATGATGTTGACGAGACTAATTTTGTATTGACGGCAGCTACTGTCATGGGCGAATTCCAGAGAACAAAAGTTATTCCTGAAATTGATGCGTACCGTTACAGCACGATTGCAGCTTCCTGCATTGCGAAAGGCAAGGCATCTGGAGGTTACACACCTGAGGAGGCTACAATCCTTCAGAAACTTTATTATGATATTGCAGCTGTTCAGGATGTGGTTGGAGAGACCACACCGCTGGTTATTACGATCGACCGCATGACGGCTGCTATTCTCTCCATGAGTGAGAAACTGTCCAAGAAGCTGGATGTGACAGATTTTAAGCAGGGGGATGTGACGATGAAGGTCAGAAGCCTGGATGGTATGTATCCGCTGATTCCGGTAGGGTCTGAGAGAATGAAAACAGAATATCTGTTTAAGGATGGAAAGACTACTGGGCAGGAAGCAGGCGGATTCGCAGCTACTGATACCAGCAAGAGTATTAACTGGATTATTACGCCGAAAAATGCTCCAATCGCAGTATCTAAAACAGACAAAATGCGGATTTTTGATCCGGAAACCAATCAGAAGGCAAGAGCATGGGCGATGGATTACCGTAAATTTCATGATTTATGGATTACAGACAAGAAGATACCGCAGTGTTTTGTCAATGTGAAAGAAGCGTTAGCTTAGAGGGGAGTAGAACATGGGAGATATTATCTTAAAGAGAGCAAATGTGGTTAAACGTGTTGACTCTGAGGATAAGGCATTAGCTCTGGAAGCGAAAGGGTTTGTCAGAAATGACGGGAAAAGCACAAGGGAATCCACGAACAATGCCGCAAATGAAGATGCAATTAATGAGTTGAAAGCACAGCTCATTGAGGCCGGAAAAGTAATTGAAACTGCAGATATCAGAAAGGGAGAACTGGAAAAAGAACTTTCAGATACGAAAGAAAAGTTAGAGGAGGCTTCTAAGTATGCAAAGGAAGCGGACAAAAAGATTGCCTACCTGGAAACTGAACTTTCTGGTACGAAGGAGCAGCTTGAGGCTGCCGTGAAGAAAAATAAGGCTGCGGATAAAAAATAGGAGGAACTGCCATGACAAAGGAGCAGGAGGACTGGCTCGTTGCAGAAGTGATGGACAGTATGAAAATGTCGGAAACAGAGGAACGAGCGGCGAGAAGATATGTCAGAAGGGCAGTGGATAAAATCCTGATTTATTGCAATCGTGAAGATTTGCCAGAACAGCTTCTTGGTACTGCAGCACAGATTACTGAAGATATGCTGAAGGCTGATTCGGTAAAGAATGATGAGAAAGAAGTGGCGAGTATCAATCGTGGTGATACCGCCATTTCTTATCGTGATAGAAGCAAAAATCAGGAAGCCGCTGTTGATTTTATGAAAGATTATGAAAAATCCCTTAACCGTTTTAAAAAAATGAATTTGCCAAAGGATGAGAAAAATGACTGAAGCAGATATCCTTGCAACGACCTACGAAGATACCGTGACTGTTTATAGAGCTTTCAAAGACACATTACCAGGAGGCGAGAGTGTTTTTAAAAGTGGTCTGGATGGAAGGGTTGTGTATGAAGATGTTGAATGCGCATTGTCCACACATACTGGTGGAAAATTGGAGCAGTCAAAGTCTACTGCTAAAACAGACACTACATTCTGTTTGTTTACCCGTCCGGAAGTTGATATTCAGGCAAATGACTTCCTTGTGATTATGCATTTAGGGAAAAAAATTGAAGCGGTGGCAGGTTTTCCGGAGTGTATGAAATCCCATAATAATATCCCGATCAAATTGGATAAGGAAATTGTCTGATACCGAGTACAAGTTTGATGGACTGGATGAATGGGAGAAACGACTCACACAAGCCATAGAGAGCCAGTACCCGGCTGAGTTCCGGGAGATGGTTATCAAATTGGCGGTTAAGCTGCTGGGAAAGGTGAAGGATAACACTCCGGTCGATACGGGTCACCTTAGGCGATCATGGCATGTTGGCAGCATAGAGAAGAGGGGTAATGAGTACTACATTGAGGTCTATAACAACGTGGAGTATGTCGAGTCAGTGGAATATGGACACCGTACAAGAGGCGGAAAGGGCGTTGCAAAAGGAGCCCATATGATGGAGCTTTCCCTGCAGGAACTGCAGAAATACCTTCCCGGTTATCTTCGGGAGTGGATGAATGATTTTCTGAATACCCATGAACTTTAGGAGGTGGACTATGGAACATCCAAAGATCCAGATAAAAGATGCAATTACAGCATTGTTGAAGGGGATTGATCCGGGAACAGATGTCTTTTATGAGGAGATAAAAGGCACGGAAGAAAAACATGGGCTTGATGAGCCGGAAACCTATTACTTCGTAGATATCATCCCGAATGGGAATAAAACAGTTGATAAATTTTTTACGGATTTGGGAGTATTGGTGGATATTGCTTACCACGAGAAGAACGAGAGCAATACCGCCTATTTGATGAAGGGAGCAGAGATTGATGCGGTTATCCGTCCGGTGTTTGGATTTGGAGACCGACACATAACCATCAATGATGCCAGTATAAAAGTATCAGATCATGTGCTGCATTACAGCTTTGCCATTAACTTCCGTCAGGCACGGGAGCAGACAAATGAGTTTGAAATGATGGGTGAGCTGGAAACAGCGGTTAGAAAAGGAGTGTGACTTAAATGAGTGTGGGATTACCGAGTTTTAGCATGATTTTCAGTGGGAAGGCAGTGTCTGCCATTGAAAGAAGTGCAAGGGGTATTGTTGCCATTATTCTCACAGATGGTACCGAAGGTGGAAAAGACCTGAATATTTATAAGAAGGTGGATGAGGTTGATTTTGAAAACTGGACAGAGAAGAATTACAACTATTTGAAGCTGGTGTTCGCCGGGGCACCGTCCACTGTTATTGCAATCCGCAGGGCAGAAAATGCAGAAGGGTATAATATGGAGCTCAGAAAGCTGAAAGATTTGAAATGGAACTACCTTACCATTCCCGGTCTTGGTTCTGCAGACACAACAGTAATCTCAGCGTGGATTAAGCAGTACCGTGAAGATGAGAGAAAGACTTTCAAGGCGGTTCTGGCACACTGCCAGGGTGACCATGAGGGCATCATTAATTTTACAACGGAGAATATCATGACAACAATTACCGGAGCGAAACACACTGCAGCGGAGTATTGTGCGAGAATTGCCGGAGTGCTTGCAGGGCTTTCTCTTGCAAGAAGCAGCACATTTTATGTGTTGGATGATATTTCAGAAGCAGAGACTCCGGATGATCCGGATGACCGTATCGACGCCGGAGAACTGATCATTATCTTTGATGGAAAGAAGTACAAGATTGGGCGGGGTGTGAACAGCCTTGTTACTTTCACAGTGGAAAAGACGGAGGATGTCCGTTTTATTAAGATTGTCGAGGGTATGGACTTGTATATGGATGATATCAGGGAAACTTATGAGGAAAGTTACGTCGGTAAGATTATCAATGACTATGACGGCAAGCAAATGTTCGTGGCTGCCATTGGTGCTTATCACAAGGGCTTACTCGGAAATGTGCTGGATAAATCTTTTGATAATGTGGTGGCAATTGATATCGATGCACAGCGTAAGTATCTGGAGAGCAGAGGAATGGATACTACTGAGATGTCTGATATCGAAGTTGCTAAAGCAAACACCGGAAGGAAGGTATTCATAGCCAGCAATGTAAAGTTCGTGAATACGATGGAGGACCTGAAAATGAATGTCAGTATGTAAGGGAGGTAAACAGGTATTATGTCGGAAACTATTAGAGGAAATAAGATTCTTACTGGAACGTGGGGAGAACTCTGGATTAATGGAGAGAAGATTTTTGAATTTAACAAAATTGAGTTTAAGGTAACTGCTAACCGTGAGGAAGTGCAAATAGGTCTCAGTGTGGACAGCAAGATTACCGGTCTCAAGGGCGAAGGCTCGTATAGAGTAAAAAAAGTATATACAAGAGCAAAAGATATTCTGGAGAGCTGGAAGAAAGGAAAGGATGTCCGTGCTGAAATTATTGCAAAGCTGGCTGATCCAGATGCAGTGGGCGGTCAGATTGAGCGCTGGTCTTGTGATAATGTATGGCACAACGAACTTCCGGTTGTGAACTGGGAAAAGGGTGGAATTGTCGAGGAAGAAGTTCCAATTGGATTTACGCCGGAAGATTTACAGAACTTAGATGCTATTGTGTAGAACGGAGGTAGGATATGGAAAAGGAAAAAGAAAAGACATTTCAGGCGTTTGCTGCGAAAGCAGTTAAGCGTATTCAGGAAAAGAAGGTTAGAAAATATGAGATACTCCATATTCCAAGTTTGGATGAAAATATCAAGATTCAGAGCTTGTTATATCCGGAAATTTTGGAATGCATGAAAATCGAGGATGAGAATGATCCGAACAAGGCGGATAAATATGCGATATATCTGTCAGTCGTAGAGCCGGACATGAGGAAACTTGCTTTGAATTTGAAGGAGCAGGGCGAAATCCGGGAATATACCGATATCGTTGATATTTTTGAAATGAGTGAAGTAACGCAAATTGCAACGGAAATCATGAAGATTTCTGGAACGGGCGGAGATAAAAAAGTAACGGTTATCAGTGAATTAAAAAACTGATAACCCAAGACGCTGATGCTTATTTTTTACATTATTACATTCAAAAGGGCTTTAGACTGGAATATTTATTAAACCTTGGTGTGGAAGAAAGGTGTTTTTATACAGCTTCCATGATGGAGGCTTTAGAAGAACAAAAGAAAGCTCTTAATGGTTAGGAGGCGGTTCTGTGAGTGTTGTGGGAAGTATCAGTATTAAGGATAATGCCACTGCGACACTTAAGAGTATCCGGAGTGAGCAGGCTGCTTTCAGAAGAGATGTAGTGAAAACAAGAAGTGAGCTGAAAGCAACTTGGGATAAGACCTATACTGCAAAAATAGACACAGCATCTTCTGTTCAAAAGATGGACGGAATTATCAAAAAGATAAAACAGCTTGGAAAAGAAGCTGCGGCACCGGTTATCAGAGCAAAAGATGAAGCCACGGCTAAAATAGCTAAGGTGAGAAGTGCAATTAAGGCTGTGGGAAATAAAGTAACAGCCCCGGTCATTCGAGTCAAAGATGAAGCCACGGCTAAAATAGTTAAGGTGAGAAGTGCAATTAAGACTGTGGGAAATAAAGTAATAGCCCCGGTCATTCGAGTCAAGGATGAAGCAACCGCTAAGATAACCAAAGTGGGAAATGCAGTCAAGGCTGTTGGAAAGAAAATTGCATCTCCGGTGATTAAGGTAAAGGACACAGCCAGTAAGGTGCTGCAAACCATAGGCTCAAAGATGAAATCGGTTGGAAGCATGGTTGCAAAGCCGGTGGTAGCGCTTAAGGATGGAGCTACAGCAGGGTTGTCTTCCATTAAGAAGATGATGGGGACATTAGCAAAGGGTGTGACCATTGCCGTGGGAGCAGCCGGTGCCGGAATGACCGCCCTGGTTGGCGGAGCATTAAGCAGTGGCGCGGATATGGAACAGAACATTGGAGGTGTGGAGACACTTTTCAAAGACAGCTCTGGTGTAGTGAAAGCGAATGCGGACAAGGCATTCAAGACGGCTGGCCTATCTGCTAATTCATATATGGAAACCGTCACAGGTTTTTCTGCCAGTCTGCTGCAGAGTCTTGGCGGTGATACGGCGAAGGCTGCAGATATGGCAGATATGGCAATCATCGACATGGCGGATAATGCCAATAAGATGGGTACCAGTATGGAGAGCATTCAGAATGCTTACTCTGGTTTTGCAAAACAGAATTATACCATGTTGGACAACCTGAAACTCGGATATGGTGGTACTAAGGAGGAAATGCAGAGACTTCTGAGCGATGCACAGAAGATTTCCGGAGTGAAATATGATATCAGCAATCTTGCTGATGTTTACAATGCCATCCATGTGATTCAGGAAGACTTGGATATCACCGGCACAACAGCGAAAGAAGCGAGCGAGACCTTTAGTGGCTCCTTTGCTTCCATGAAGTCTGCTGTAAATAATCTGTTAGGCAATATGGCTATAGGTGGAGATATAACGAAATCTATGGGGCAGGTAGTAGAAACAGCTTCTACATTCCTGTTTGATAATGCCCTGCCTATGATTGGCAATGTATTTTCTGCATTGCCTGATGTGATGAAAACCGCCATGAAAACGGTGGGTCCTAAGGTCAAGAAAATTGGCGGAGAGATTGCAGGATATATAAGAGATGGATTAAATGAGATGTTCCCCACTTCCATGGGAGGGTTGGGGGATATTTTTTATAATTCCGTTAGTGGAGCAGTATCTGCAATATCTCCGGTAGTTGGGCAGCTGCAGGACATGTTTGCAGAGGTAGCTCCTGTGATAGCAGATACCTTAGGAAATGCGTTTGGAGATGGAGGAGGAACACTACAGAGCTTTGCAGCTTTGGCAGTAAGTGTGATTCCTACCATAGGGAATATTATAAAGGAACTGGCTGTAGCCTTCAGTAGTATAGCACCTGTGGTACAGAGCCTGGGACAGATGTTTGCAGATATTTTTCCGAGTATCCTGTCGGTGGTAGAAGCAGCTATGCCGGCGGTTACGCAGATTTTGGAGTCATTTGCGAATATCGTACAGATGGTTTTTCCGATTGTATCTAATGTGATAACGATGGTGCTTAATGCTGTAATGCCAGTAGTTAATGCATTTGCCGGGTTACTTCAAAGTGCATTGCCGATTGTAGAGAATGTTATACAAGTATTCAGTAATGTGGTGGCAGCGGTTTTTCCGGTTGTGCAGACTATTTTCCAAGGCTTAGGAGAAAAAATTGCACAGGTGGTAGGTGTGGTGACAAAGCACATGGGCTTAATACAGGGTGTTGTTGAGACTGTGAGCCCAATCATCCAGAGTGCGATACAGATTGTTTCTGATGTACTTAGCACGGCCTGGAATATCATTTCTCCGATTATGGATTTGGCAATTTCAGTATTCGATGCTCTCTTAAGCTGTGTAGAAGCAGTATTTCCCAGTATTCAGAGCACTATTTCTACTGTATGGGGAGTACTAGAGCCTATATTTGGAGCTATTGCAAATGGATTTCACGTGGTAGGTGATGCAGTAAGCGGAGCGGCGGAATTTATTGGAAAAGGTGTAAATGCGGTAACTGGCTGGTTTGATTCTGGATCAGATTCAAAAGGAACTTCAAAGGGAAAAGGACGTTCTATAAGCTCCGGCATAGGAAAAAATGCGGATGGAGATAATAACTGGAAAGGCGGACTGACCTGGGTTGGAGAGGAAGGCGCAGAGCTGGTTGATTTGCCAAAGGGTTCCCGGATACTGCCTCATAAAGAGAGTGTATCTTTTGCCAGTGCTCGTCCAAATACTGATGCTGTAGTCAAAGAATCTGTTACAGGAGTGGTTCAGAATATTGTTCCTGGTAGCAGGGATAGTGGAGATGGAAGTTCGGAGCCATTGTATAGTATTCTGGATATTTTGAAGGAAATCCTGGAGATACTCAAAGACAGACGGGATAAACAGGATAAGGATCCGGAAGCTTCGAATAAACCAAAGCCATCCGGAGGAGCAGCGCAGGTGATTATCCAGAAACTGGCGGATCAGATTATTGTCAGAGAGGATGAAGACATTGAAGATTTAGCAGACCGAGTGGCAAAGAAAGTCTTAGAAGTAGTTGTGAACATGGGTTAGGAGGTGTCGGGTGAAAACCAGAGTAATTGAATTAAGCGTAAATAACAGGGCGGAAGTGATAGAACTTCCAATTAACCCGGCAACGGTGGAATTCACCGAAAAACAGCTGAACCAGACGATAACACTGTTGAATATTGGGGAAGCGAACCTGAAGGGAGAGCGAGGGCTCAAATATACAAATCTGTCAAGCTTCTTCCCTTCAAAGAAGTCCCCTTTTTATAAGAATGCCAAATATAAACCCAGCAAGTATGTGTCTATGCTGCAGGAGTGGAAAACGTCAGGGGCAATTGTCCGATTAATTATTACGGATATGAAGGTCAATCTCGCAATGTTAATTGACGAGTTAGATTTTTCCATGAGAGAGGGTGACGATGACATTTATTATAAGATTTCACTTTCAGAATATCGCACTTTAAATGTTCCTTCTGTCCAGATTACCACAAAAGTCCGCAGTAATGGTCTTCTTGACAGACCCAATGCTGCAACTTCTGGAGGTACCCACACGGTAGTCAGTGGAGATACCTTGTGGGGAATTTCCAAGCAGAGTTATGGCAGCGGCAGCCAATATCCAAAGATTTATAATGCAAACAGCGGAACAATTGAAGCAAGTGCAAAAAATCACGGAAAATCAAGTTCTGATAATGGACACTGGATTTATCCAGGCGATGTACTTTCGATTCCAGCATAAGGTGGTGATGATATGAAGTTACTTACTGGAGGAAAGGATATCAGTGAGCTGATTGAAAAAATTATATGGTCGGGAGATACCAAGCAGGTTGCAAGGACGATTAAATTTACAATTGCAAAAAATAAAAGGGACAAAGATTTTCCGGTGGCTATGATCAACGAGGGTGATGAAATAATCATGCAGGACGATGGGGGGAAAAATATTTTTGGTGGAATCATATTTGATATAGACAAAGCTGCTACATCAAAAGTAGAGACTTATCTGGCGTATGATCTGATGTTTTATATTAATAATTCAGAAATCAATCAGATATTTGATAATACACCGGAAATCATCGTCCCGGGAATATGCGCTATGCTGGGGATAGAGTGTGGTGCAATGGCAACCACGGGAGTTCATGTATCAATGCCCTGCTTCGGGAAGAACGCTTACGATGCCATTATGATGGCATACACGGCTGCTGCCAGGAAGAATGGAAGTAAATACATTCCACTTATAACGGATATTAACAAGGTAAGTGTTATTGAAAAGGGAGAACTGTGTGGTGCGGTGATGACCGGGGACTATAACCTGATAGAAGCTACTTATAAAAGCACCCTTCAAAACCTTGTTAATAGGGTTTTAATTACGGATAAAAATAACAATGTAGTAAATACGGTCGAGGATGCGGTGTCCATAGAAAAATATGGATTAGTGCAAAAAGTATTGAGGCAGAATGATGGAGAAGATGCCACAGCGGAGGCACAGAAGATGTTAGTAACGGTGGAGAGTTCCGCAACTGTGTCAGGTGTTCCAAATGATTTTAGGGCGGTGTCAGGATATTCTATTATTGTGCAGGAAACTGATACTGGACTTTATGGACAGTTTTACATTGAAAGCGATACACATACTTTCTCCTGTGGAAAGGCCCAGATGGACCTGACTCTTGCTTTTGAAAATCTCATGGATGAGAAAGATATTGAAACGGACGAAACAGCTTAGGAGGTGGAGCAATGCCGACAAATAGAAATATTATTGAAATGGTGGAGACTATCAGGAATGGGAAAAATGGAAACTCAGTTCTGGGAGGTGTGGATAGTATCTACCTGGCAGACGTGATTTCGGTGGAGCCACTCACAATTAAGCTGCATGATACGTTAATAACAAAGAACCTGTATATCAATCCTGCGTTGCTTTTGGAAGCTTCGGATGATGAGAGTAAAATAAAAGAAATTTTTCGGATGCCATTTGAGACACGGGAAGCATATGAGTTTTTAAAGCAATTTCATGAAAAATTTATATTAAAGAAAGGGGATACTGTGGTGGTCTGCATGACGGGGTCCTCTTTTTATATTGCAGGAAAGGCGGTCAGCATATGAGCATTTTTCCATTTATAGATTCGTCTGTTTCAGTCACAAATACATCTGATGAACTTCCCATGTTGAAGGAGTATGCTTATGATTTTGAAAAGAATGAGCTGCTGTTGGATGAGAAGGGCTGCACCTACATGGTAGAGGGAAATGAAGCACTCCGAATATGGATTATGAAAGCTTTATCTACAGAGCGTTACAACTATACGGCATATTCCTTTGCTTTTGGTGCGGAATTTCAGGAGCAGCTGATAGGACATTCCATGGATGTGGAAGTTATAAAATTGGAGATGGAACGATATATCGTAGAGGCGCTTATGGTAAATCCCTACATAAAACGTCTGGATAATTTTGTTTTTGAAAAGATTTCTACTGGGATAATGGTTATTTTTGAATGCACCAGTATCTATGGAACTGACACTATTTCGGTTCCAATAAGGGAGGTGAGAATCTGATGGATTTCAGTGCAGAAGGAATATTGGCGAGGATGCGTTCTGACCTTAAAAATGAGGATACCAAAATTGAGGGAAGCTTCTCCATGGATAATCTGCAGGCGGTATCGGAGGAACTGGCACGACTGAATGCTATGCGGATTGTTCCATTGATGGCCATCTTGACAGATAAAGAAGATGACATGGCAACCAGTGGAAATGAAAGACACTATGTGCAATGGGCAAAAGAGGCGAGGGATACAGAGGGAAAAGTGATTGTTGGGAATGCAAAAGTGGATGCACCAAGAGATGGAACAGGTTTTGTTTCTATTGCAATTCTTACCACAGATGCAAATCCTCCGAACGATGAGCAGATTAGAATGGTCCAGGAATACATAAACAGTATGCGTCCGGTGGGGGCTGATCCGGTTGTGTCTGCTGCAGAAAAAGTATCAGTTTATATTTCATGCAGTGTGAAAAAGGATGCCGGCTATACGGGTGAGACCATTATCCAGCAAATCAAAAGCAGAATGAAAGCCTATTTTACGGAAATTGCTTTTCAGAGTGGAGTGGCTTCTCTTAATTATTACAAAATCAGTAATATAATTTGTGAAGTTGATGGTGTTAAGGAAGTGGATTGTCTGATGGTCAACGGGGGACAGGATTCTGTTACGGCGGAATATAATAAATATTTTTCTTTAGAGGAGATGGTAATTAATGTCATTGAATAACAGCCAGATGCTGCCTGACAGAGTTAGGGGTATGAGGCAGATGAATGATTTAATTAATGCGGAGGATATTGTTCTGGCAGAAATTGAACAGATAATTGACGGGATGTACCAGAGGACTTCCCTGCTTCGTAAAGAACTGATAAATGAAAGATGGCTGGAAGAAAAGTTGTCACAAATAACAGATGGCATCGTTTATGTGAGAAAAAAAGAGAATTTGCTTTACATTGAAATTGTTTTAAACGTAGGAAAATTGAAAAGTGAGAAGCCAGCTGAGATAATTTCATTCCTGAATAAATGGCTTCCGGCGCATTTAGCTTATGGCGTGACTTATGAAAAATTTTTAGAGGCAGAAAACTTTACGGCATGTATATGGCAGCATGATGAAATATTTACGTTATGTGAGGTGAAAATATGAGTTTTTCAGGATTAATATTAACCAATAGTGGAAGAAATGAGCTTGCAAAAGCGGAAATGGGAGAAAAGTTTTGTATTACGGACATTGTGTTCGGCGATGGTCAATATAATGGGACAAGAACTGACATAAAAGAACTCGTGAATCCGATAATGTCATTGCCAGTAACTAAAATTGAACGAGATAAGCAAAATGAAGGCAGTGTGAGGGTAGAGTGCGATTTTAATAGTGCAGATATCTCAAAAGCCTTCTTTTGGCGAGAAATAGGAATTATAGCAAATGGTAAGCTATGCTATTACGATAATTCCAGAGAAGATGCAGAATACATTGATCCGGAGTCAGAAACAATTATTAAGCAAAAACGCATGAGATTTATCTTGCTGATATCATCAGATATAGAAGTGAATGTGACTGTTGGAAGTGCTTTATATGCATTGGATGAAGATATGCAGAGTGTTTTGTTTCCTCAATATGAAGAAGCAGCAGAACTAGAAAGTCTGAAAAGTGGAGAGGGAATTTTTAAGGCATTTGGAAAGATAGCTAAGGCAATATCTGGTTTAATAAACCATATAGGAAATAAGAGTAACCCGCATGGAGTGACAAAAACGCAGGTGGGATTGGGTAATGTACCCAATGTGTCAACGAACGACCAGACAGTGACTTATACAGCAGCAACAGCATTGGCAGTACTCACGAGTGGTGAAAAATTATCGGTGGCATTTGGAAAGATAGCCAAGTCAATCAGCACATTAATAAGTCATATTAATACAAAAGCCACAACATCTGTGCTAGGACATGTGAAAGTCACGGATTCAAATGCCGTCACGGATAGCACTGGACTTGCGTTGGCGGCTACTGAAAAAAATGCGGCTATTCCAGGAACGTTAGCATACAAGATTGCTGAACAAAACACGAATTTATCTAACTTTATAAAGCATAACTATATTAGCTTACCAGTCGTAACAATAGAGGGAAATTCATATAAGGATGTTAAGTACTCTTTTTCCGTTCCAGATGGTTATAAAATATTAACTGCATGTGTTGGAAATTCTGGGAGTCAGTTCATTTATCCATTCGGTGTACAATGGAGTAAGGAAGATGGAGATAGTACAATACACTTTTACTTTCAAAATTCATATTCTTCTCAAATTTCCACAGCTCCATTTGTGATTATTACACTGGTAAAGAATATGTAAATTCTTTCAGTAATAATTAACCAGCATTAAATGTTAATTGATCAATAACTATTGATGATATGCTGTTACCGTAGAAGCCTCGGCTATTGATTCTGGGTACACCATACCATTCAGGAACGGAGGTTGACACCTCAAAAATGAGCTATGATGAATTATGTGCCTATTTAGTGGAAAATCCTGAAGCTAAGTTACTCTTGTTGTATATGGCAACTATTAAATCACATAATTCTTACCGCCTTTATCGAGTTAGCAATAAATGTTCTAGCTCCATTGGTGTCAGCGTGTGATGCATTGATTGTTACAGTAAATTCAATGTCGGATTGCAATATAACAGTTGTAACAATATTGTTTTCACCGCCGGAAGCGTAATGACGTTCTGCCCCTCCGGAATCAGACAGTCTTGTATATATAGTTGTTCCTTCGGTTACCCAGCAGTTTATGTTTGCGCTCACGACCCATGTACCAGGATTTAATTTTATAGTGGCTATCAGATGCTCCGACCCATCTGCAGGAACACTTACATAATCTCCGCCCGTTTTTATATAGGTCCCTATTTTGGCCAAATTCGTGTTTAACTCAGAAATTTGCGTCGTGAAAGTTCTGTTTAACGAACTAATCTGTGCCCCTAGCGACCCCGACACATTAGGATTAGCCTGCCTCGCGTCTAAAGCATATCCGGCTTCTGTTACTGTATTGCTGTTTATTACGGCACTTTTCTGTAAATACCGGCTGTCATGGTCTCCACTGGTTTTATGCTCAATCAGCCCTCTGATTGCCCGTTTTATTTTTGCAAAAATAGAAAATATCGACTCCCCACTTTCAATATTTTCTATTTCCTCATTTTCTTTAAATTGAGGTTTTAAAACCGACTGCATATCCTCTGCCAGTGCGTAAGAACCCATTTCTAGATTAATAATTATATTTTCCGCATTACTAATTTTAGTATAATATTCCTGTATATAGGAGATAGGCGTTTCCTGTGACGGTAAATAATCAGCTTCCTCCGCAACTGCAATTGAATATAGAATCGGCTCCTCTTCTGTTTTCCCTTCAAGTCTTGCAACAATTCCTATCTCCGTAATCCGATACCCTTCAGTCAAACCGATGTTCGTAACCATGGCTTTTAATTTTATTATATTAGACTCTGCCACAGCCACAGACGAAAAACCAAATTCCTGCTTCTGTGATTTTAATTCCGTTCTTTCCAACAAACTTGCTTTCGTCCTTTCTTCCTCACTATATATTCCATTTCCAGTCACCATCTTTGTAAATTCCAGGCGGAGGCCCTCTGTAACCGATCTTGCAAGTAGCTGCGTACCTCTCTTTGTTAAATAGACATCCTTAAAACTAGACATATGTTCCTTCCTCTCTTATTACAGTTCTGCCGCATGTTACTAGTATTTCGCCCACAAAAGCAGTTCCCCAGTATTCACGCTTCAGTTCTATTGCTTCAATATGTGACCGTGTGTTTTTAACTTTCCCGACAATCTCTGCAAATTTTCCTACCGTTTCTTCCGTAATCGTCGCATTGGTGATTATCTTAAAATAATAAGGCATTCCACCGTATTCAAACCATTCTTTTACTTCCCCTTCGCCAAATACTGACGCCACAAGTTCCTCCACTGCTTCCGGCGTTCCTGCCGTCATATACCAGACCAGCGTGTTCTTTACAAGCCGCCGCTTCGTTGCAAGGTCCAGCGTACTCCGGTAATACTGGGTGCGGAGTTCCGAAGCTAGTAGGTCTATAACTTCCTCCGGTTGCTCATTCAAATTGGAATAAATATAGAGCCTCTGGCTGTATCGGTAAAGAATACGGCAGGCCTGCTGCAAGGCGTAGCTTAACGCCTTTACTTCCGGCTTTTTGGTTATGTTTCCAGGCATGATGTCTGTTATCTGCCCATCATAGTAACTAATCATCTTCAAGTCCTCCGTATATGATATTTACTCCAGTACACTGGGCTTTCGCCGTTTCCCCTATGACGCGAAAAGCTGGCGAGCGGACTACTGCCCTTTTTGCCCCTGCGTCGTTCAACTTCGCTATAAGTTCATCTGGGTTTATGTCCCTGCCTACCTTGGAAGCTTGCCACAGCTTATATTCTTCTACGGCGTTTTCCGCCTGCGCCTGGATAGCCATGGCCGCATTGCTGTCGCTTGTGTTTATGTAATAGGTCACGTCTATGCTGTATTCCTCAATTTCCGGCTTCTTTACTTGTACCTGGTCCGTAAGCGGGCGTTTTCCCCGCTGGTTTACTGCTGCCATAACCGCCGCTATGGTGGTATCGTCCGGGATCGTCCCGTCCGTCATAATAAAGCGTATATCTACGACACCGGGGACCGGGCTGGTTATTTTAACATCCCCTATGTTCGGATTGCTGTCCTTTACCCAGTACTCGTAAGCGTCATCCGGCCCTGCGGTTGAAAAGCTGGAAGGTGCAAGGTAAATTCTTTCTGCCATATTCTGGTCTGACTCTACCTCCGTCCCTCCGGTGCTTTTCTGCGTGTTCTCAACCTTGGAAATGAAGCCTATCGGATCCACAAGGGTCGTAAGCTCTCCGGCTGCAAAGTCGTTTCCTATGGTCCCGGCTTCTGTGCATTCCGCCATGACCGTTACCTCTGTTTCTCCTGGCAGTATTTCTGCGTACTCAATCGTAGCAAAATAAACCTCATAGGCAGCAGTTACCCTGGTTCCCTGCGGTATGCTGGTAGCCGTTTCCCTTTTGCCGGAAAGCATGAACTTAACCGGAACCTTGGCGAACTTTGCCGGATTCCTTGTAACCTTCTTAAGCGCCCCCATGTTTTCCAGGTAGTCGTCGTAGGCGTATTTAAGAAAATTCATCTTGCCTGCCTTGTCTATGCTCTGCAAGCCCTGGTAAATTATCTGAGCGCAAGAAAGCATAATAATGCGGTTCGGGTCTGACTTAGAAAGCTGTATTTTCTTTCCTGTAATCTCCTGGTACTTCGCCACGAAGTCGCTTAACATCTGGCTCTGGATGTTTTCCAGCGTCAATCCGTCTATAAAAGAAATATCCGGTAAATTATCTATTGTATTTAGAATATCCGACAATCCTTGCCACCTCCTTTATTCCTCCGATTCTTCCGTGTCCGCGTCCCCGGTGTCCTCCGGATCCTTCGGCCCGATGGTAATCTTCGGGGTCAGGTTCCCGTCTGCGGACTGCGTGTACTCAATGTTTAATATTTCCGCCTTGTCCTCGTAAATCTCCGTTTTCTCTATGACCTCTAAAGCAAACAAATTTCTTGCCACATTGGTCGGGCAGCTCTCAAAAGTCTGCTCTAAGCCGAAGTTACGATCACCCGGGCAAGTGCCGGCCCTGGTGCTGTAAAGCAGGTCAAGGTTGCGCTGCATTTCCTCCAGCTCCGTTGCGTTAAGGTAGTCGAAGCCGATTATTACTGTTTCCGGTGTTCCAAACATCCGCCCGCCTCCTTCCCCTTATAAGTATTCCTCCAGGGTAATGTCGCAGGTAATCTTTACAACCTCGCCCCGGTTTAAAATTGTGTCCCAGCTCTCGCTGATCTCTGTTATGGCGTACTTATTGGAGCCTACCTTCTTACTTCCAATAACTACGGTCTGCGGTTTCCCCGTCCGGATCAGCTTCTCTATGTTCTCTACCGTTTTCCGCGGCTTCACGCCGTGTTCTGCGTTGAGGGTTATGGTAAATGTTAGCTGGTCGGCATCCGGCCCTAAAAACTGCTTTTTAGGCTTCTTGCCTACCCTGGAATGGGAAGCCCAGCGCCCCTTTACGGTCCGCTGCATCTTTTTGAAATTAAGGATTTTCGCGTCGCTGGTTTCAAATACGACGGTTTTCCCTATATGCCCTATGGCCATTCAGCCACCCCCTTCCCTACTCCTACGGCCCGCTCCAAAGCTGCGATCCTTTCTTCGTGGTCGTGTAGCTTCAGCAGAAGTTTCTCCGCCTCTGCGTCCTGGTGGGTTTCGCTGCCGTCTAAGGATGCTATGATGGTATGCTCCGCCGCTACGGTCAGTACGCCGTCCTTATAATTGATATAGGCTCCGCCGCCCAGGTCTTTGTGGAAGGTTCCGGGGTTCCCCGCTGCGTTGTATTCGTTCCAATAGGTCCCTAAGATGATCCCCATCTCCCCGCCGTTGCTCAAATGAATAACGACAACCTTTGCCCCCAACTGCGGCAGCTTATATTCTTCGTTAAAGGTGGCGTAGGGTAGTAGCTCCGTGACCTCGCCGTCCCGGTCCTCAAAGACAACGCTTACCATTCCCGTGTCCGCGTCTACGCTGCTTACGGTTCCGATTCTGTTTCCTCCGTCGCTCAATGCCTCCCGCCTCCTTATGCTTTCTTAAGGCTGCCTTTATCGCACCAGCCGTACCGCGTCCCGCCCTTGCGCTTCGCCACTCCGTACTGGTACTTATAGCCGCCTCCTAAAATCTGCGTTATATACATAGTCATGTTGCTGCACTGGTTCGCCTTGCCTCCGTTCCCTCCCCAGTATGCCGGTCCGTTTACGATAACCTTGTCACCTACTGCGAGGGCTTCGCTGGCTGCTGGCTGGGCGGTTTCTTTCTTAGTGGCGACCGCTTTCTTCTGCCCCTGGTATTCCTTCATGACGGTTGCCTTAACTATGCGCTTCTGACACTTATGAAGCTCCAGCGCCATGGTGTAGGCTCCGTCCGGGCTTATGTTATGCGTTACTTTGTCCACAAAGTATTTTCCGGAAAGCTGGTAAAGCCCTTTTATGTTTACGGTGCTTCCGGCTGCAATCCGGTTGTTCGCCATGATGGTTACGCTCATCGTTACCGCCTTTTCGTTCTCGGCGTTTACCTTGGCGCAGGCTTTAAGCTGCGCCTCCTGCAAGCTCTCGACCTTCTCGTTAATATTAAGCATCCGCTTACCGTTTCCGACTACGCACTTCATTTCCTTGTCGTCCTTGCCGGAAGTGTATTTAATTGTAGCCCCGGTATAAGTCCCGACTAAGGTGGTGTTGTAGCTCCAGTCCTGCAGGTCTGCGGGCTTCAATGTGGCTACTGGCTTCCTTGCTTCAAAACTCCCCTTGTCGTATATTACTATTTTCCCGCTGTAAATCTTGATCGCCATGCCGTAATCCTGGCATACCTTCGTTAAAAAGCTGCTGTCGGATTCGTTGCTCTGCTCTATGGTTCCCAGCTTTATGGTTCCCCCGGTGTACTGCAGCTTAAGGTGGTACTTCCTGGCGATCTCCGCCCCTACCTCCTTAAGCGTCGCTTTCTTCCATGTCTTGCTCCGGGCCGTGCTTCTGAAAGCGTTGCTTTCTGGGACGGATACTCCGCCAATGGTACAGGTAAGCTCCGGGCCGGTGTAGCTCAAATCGTCAAGGCAGAATTTTCCGCAATAGAAACTTTTCTTTTGCCCTGCCTTGTCCCAGCTCTTTTCAATGATTTTAGCTGTCAACTTATCGCCTTTTTTGGGCATCCACTTGTTTGCCCAGCGTAAGTCTATATTTGTTAAGGTTATGCTTACGGTATCGCTTTCCCCGGTTGCCGGGTCTGTGTAAGAAAAACCTTCGTCATATTCCGCCATGACGGCGGCGGGGCGTTTGCTCGTCCCGCCGGCCTTCTTGGCTTTCTGGTAAGTCACGCTTACGCTTGCCTGCCTGGGTGTTTCTTTGTTCATTCTTCGTCCTCCGCTTCGTCCTCGTCGCTGTAATCGTCGTAGGGATCTTCGCCCTCGTCGTCCTCCGTTCCGGTTCTCCATGGCGGCAGCTCGTCGCTGTCCTCGTACCATGGAATATCCGGGGTATTAAGGACGGTTCCCGCTGAAAAGACTAAAATATCAAGAAGGGGGTAGTTATTCGCCATAAGGAAGGCGGCGTATTCCTCGCCGCCGTATACCTTATAGGCTATTTCATCCCAGGTTTCCCCCTGTATTGTGGTATATGTTTTCGCCAACTTTACCACCTCCTATAACTTCCGCCTCTGCTGATCCTTCTCGTATTGTTTCATCAGCTTGTTAAATTCTGCCTGGCTCATCTTGTCGGCCTCTGCGATTTCCTCCTTCCCGGCACTCCCGTAAAGGTTATAGACCGGGCTATACTGAATTGTCGGGCCGCCTGCTCCTGCAAGCTCCGGCGTACCCTGGCCGCCGCCTCCGGTTCCTATGCCCTTCAGCTTCTCTATGAAAGCGTCAATAAGGGAAGCTCCGCCGCTTGCGGCGATTGCCTCGTTTAAAATCTCCTTCATTTTCGCCCATAAAGTATCAAGGGGCAGAACTGCCTCCGGTCCCGCTTCGCCTACGCCCTGCATTCCTGCTGGCGTGTTGAATATAGTCGGCTGGTCGAAAATGCCGCCCAGTGCGTTCCAGCTCACTGAGAAATTCGGAACGCTTACACTTCCGCCGTCGCCGTAGGATACGGAACTTGTAGAAACGCTTATAACTGGGAGCCTTGGCTTCGGGATCGTTATGATCATATTTTCAAATGCTGCTTTTACCGCGCTCGCTGCGGAGCCGGCCGCGCTTGTGACGGTCGTTGCAAGGCGCTGCATCGCCGTCTGTGCGCTTGTATTCGCTTTATTCCATCCGCTGTCTAAAGCGGTGTTTACGTCGTTGCCCAGCGTCGTCGCCGCCTGGGCAACGGTCTGACTGTTTCCGGTCATTCCGGTTCCGATTGCCGTTGCTCCGTCTGTGCCTGCGCTCGTCATGGTTGTGGTAAATGCGGAAGTATCAACCGTAAGCGCCCCGGTATTTATAGGCGCCTCCGCGAGGCTGTCTGTTAAACCAGTAGAAAATGCTTGCCCGGCCTGCGCTCCCGCTGTCGTTGCTTCCGTTGTTTCCATGCTACTGAAAGCGTTCGTAGCCATGCTGTTGGCTGCTGCGGTTACCATTCCAGCATTACTACTAATTCCAGATGCATAACTGTCTGCTGTCTGTGTTCCCATTGCTGATAAATCCGGCGGTTCTTTCCCTGTAAAAATACTTTTGACCGTTTCTACAATACTGCCTCCTATATTTACAATGCCGCTTAAAATGCCTTTCACAATACTAATCCCGACTTCTATCCAATCCGTATTTACGATTGTATCCATAATGGCAAAAATCAGTTTTGGCGTTGCCGTAAGAATCTGCGGTATTGCCTGGATCAGCCCGGATGCCAGTGCACCGACAAGCTGCGTGCCCGTTTGGAGTATGTTTCCTATATTGCTCAGAATACCTTGTATTAAATTTACAATAAGCTGAATTCCGCCCTGTATAACCATGGGCAGCATCTGGGTTATGCCGGAAACAAGACTTATAATAATCTGTACGCCCATCTGCAGAAGCTGGGGCAGGTTAGAAATTATTCCTTGCACCAAACTCAAAATAAGTTGGATCCCCATCTGCAGAAGCTGGGGAAGCATGGAAACTATGCCTAAAACCAAATTTCCTATAAGCTGAATAGCTGCGCTTATAAGCATGGGGGCATTCTGTCCTATGCTGTTTACAAGGGTCTGAACCAGTGTAAGTGCTGTCGATATGACCTCCGGCAGCCGCTGTATGATGCCGTTTACGAAGTTTACTATTGCCTGCGTTCCGGTGCTTATAAGCTGCGGAAGCTGTGCGGTCATGCTCTGCACGAACTGGGTCAATATGTCGATTCCGGCAAGTATAACCTGCGGAACCAGGGTAAAAAGTCCCTCAATAAAAACGGTAATAACTTCCGACGCTGCCGTTGCCAATGCCCCGGAGTTGTCTGTTATCCCGCTTATGAAATTCTCCAAAAGGTCCACGCCCATGCTTACTACCTGCGGGGCGTAGTCCGCTATTGTGTTTACTACTTCGGCCATGCATCCGCCTACTGCTCCGACCATGCCCTCCATGCCGCCGCTCTTATACGCTTCGGAAAGCTCCCCGACCATGCTTGTAGCTAACTGGGTCATTTCCCTCAAAGGTCCGTTAAGGTCTTTGTATATGCTGATTCCCAAATCGGAAAGACCGGACTTCAAAATGTCAATATCTCCGTTAAGGTTGTCAAGCTGGATAGCGTACATATTTTCGCAAGCTCCGGCGCTGTTCTCAACCGCTGTGCTTAACTCGTCGAACCGATCCGCGCAATTTGAAAGCATAGCGTTTGCTGCCGTAAGGTCGGTTTTGTTGAATAGCGTAGACAAAATACTGTCTTTCGAGGCGTTATCCATCCCGGCCATGGCTCCCTGCAAATCCTTAAATACGTCGTTAAGGCCACGCATATTCCCCTGGGCGTCGTATACGTCAACGCCCAGCCCCTTCAATGCGTCCGCCGCCTTGTCCGTCGGGTTCTGCAAGGAAAGAATAATATTTCTAAGGTGTGTACCTCCTTCCGCTCCTTTTAGTCCGTTGTCAGCCAAAATGCCGAGCGCTGTATTAAGTTCCGTAGTCCCTCCGGCGAGTCCCTTTGCCGTTCCGCCTACTGTTAAAATGGCTTCGCCCAACTGCGCGACGCTGGTGTTCGCCTTGCTGGCCGTCTGCGCCAACTGATCGGAAAACTGCGTAAGGTTCGCTTCCGTTGCCTCAATCCCCAGGGCGCTCATGCTGTCCGTTACCATGTCGCTGGCGTTTGCCAGGCTCATGGCTCCCGCCCCTGCAAGTTTTAAAACGGTCGGCAGCGCCGTCGCTGCCTTGTCCGCGTCGTAACCTGCAAGGGCTAAATAGTTCAAGGCTTCCGCCGCCTCCGTCGCTGAAAAGGCTGTACTTGCCCCGCACTCCCTGGCGGCGTTCTCCAATGTTTCAAAAGCCTTTTGTCCCTCCGCTGTGGTCTTGTCGATCAACATGGTGGCGGCAACCTGGCTCATGGCTCCTTCAAATTCCCGGCCGGTATTTATGGCAGCCATGCCTATGGCTCCTACGGCTGCCGCCGCTGCTGCTGTCGCTGCGCTGACCGCTTTCGTAATGCTGCCCAGGCCCTTTGTGGCTGCTCCGATGGCGCTCTTAAAAGAACTTTCAACCTTGCCCGCTATTTTAATAGCGATTTCCATTTCCTTGCCGCCGCTCGCTGCCATAAATCTCCGTCACCTCCTTTGCTATCTCCAATAATTCAAAAACGGACAGGCTCTCTAATGCGTCTAAGCCTGTCCGCAGAATAATTGAAAGATGTATTGTAAGTTTCCGAAGGCTGGAGCCGTCGGTGGGTTTTAGTCCTCGCCGTACAAAAAATTTGTTACACGGTTTTTAATCTTGAGCGCCTCCTTTGGCGGAAGTGCCTTAAAAAATTCTACGGGTTTCCCGCTTGCCCTGGCGGAAATAAGGCAGGCGTATTCCAGGGACATCTCCGGTAATACGTTTACCGTTCCGCCGCGCTCAATGGTCTTGTTTACTGCGATCATGTCTGCTGCTCTCAAAGATTCCAGCCCGCTTAAGTCTACGCTCTCATAGCTTACGCCCTCGAAGGTAAAAGGCTTTTTAAAGAATACTAGGAAAGGGTTGTCCTCCATCTCCTGCTTTTTCCTTGCCTCAACTGCTGCCGCCTCTGCCTCTGCTGCCTGGTTTATCTGGTTTAAATTCTTCTCCTTTTCCATTAGCACATTCTCCTCACTTCCTCTAATAAGTCTTTACCGTGAACCTTATAAATAAAGTTGAGCTTATCAAGTTCGATCTCGGTAATGTTGTCAATTTCAATCAAAATGTAAAGAAGCTCCAGCTTAATGCTACTTGCAGTTCCGGTCCCCTGCTTCGCCTTGCCGCCTGTAAGCCCCTTGTTTTTCCCCCGGACTACGATACGCATAGGCTTAAAAACCGTCGCTCCGCTGTCGTTTACGGTATACTGGATCGAACCTCTCAAAGTAACCGTAACGCTGGAAATATCGTCCGAAAGAACAAATAAATCTCTGTCCATGGTTCTGAAAGGGATCTCCATTTCCATGCTCTGGAAATGCCCCACGGTCGGATCGTCAATCTCCCCCAAAATACCGGGGCCGCTTAACGTTTCCGTTAAGCTCTCAAAGTCCGGCAGGGTTACTTCGTCGGAAATGCCGACCAGCTTCGTGCCGTCCTTGTATACGTTGAAAGAATTTATTTTTGAAGGGATATTATACAATTTTATTCACCTCCTAAAGCTGCTTCTAGCATGGTCGGGTCAAACTCCAATACGTTCAGAATATCCTCCGCCGGAGTGTACGGCGCCAGGTACTGGTGAAACTGGATTTTCCCGTTTAAAATGTCCGTGATCGGGTTCTCGTCCTCGCTGTAGGTAATCCTTGCGCCTGCGCACTTATTTTGCGCAACATAGGAATTGCCCCGGATATTCTCTGCGTCACAGAGGCTCTGTATAAGTCTGGTATTCGCTGGATCGTCTACTTTTTGGAAGTAACTTAAAATGAAGCTGTTACCCCACCAACTGAAAAAACGGCGACAGCAAAACCAACGATCCTTCGGGTCGCTGGTTCCTGGGTAAGCTGCGCTATTATTCCCCCAGGAACGGAAACCTTTAAAGTTGATCGCCGTGGAAACTCCAAAGCTGTTTACCATGTTCGCCTGCTCTTGGTCTATTACAATCTCACTGTCCTCATCGTCGTCCAAACATAACCCGGTAATGGGGATTGCTTTATTACCAACGGAAAGGTTCGGCACGTTGTCATTACTTGCGTCAATAAATGCGAATAATGCTGAATAAATGGCGCTAAAATAATAAACCTCGTCCCCGATTCTTGCCTTCGGCCATACCACCGACATATGTTCACTTACAAAGCCGGATTTCTCCTTTACGGTCTTTACGTCCGTATACTTCGTCGCTCCGTCATTCGTGCAGTCAAGGTCTGTAATACATTCACAAGTAAAAAGCCCGTTAATTTTAAGGCACTTCACCGCCATAACCGAAGCAACAACTGGATCTTTTGAATATCCTGGTGCGGTAATAATTCCGGGGGTCATGCCAAAAAGTGGAAAAACCTGCCGTACAAGCTCCAGACCGCTCTCCTTTCCTGTGGCTACGTTGTAGCCGCCTATAATGTCATTTTTTGTTACTTTGGATGGGTCGATCTTCTCTCCGGAAATGCTTAAGGTTGTCGCCTCTGCCCCTGCTCCGGATTCCAGGAGAGTAATAACTGCGTACCCATCGTCATTAAAGCCTGTAATATAATCTGTATCCTTCTGCAGCTCGGTTTCCCCGCTCTCAACAACTAAGGTATCAAGCAAGATCCCCTCAATGTTTACAGTCACCTGCATGGAGTCTACCTGGTAGCTTTTCTTGGGGATCGCGTCCTTATGTTTCTTCGGGTCAAGGACGTTAATAAGCGCAATCGGTGCGACTGCAAATTTCTTAAAAGTTGCGCTTATGCTTTGGTTTAATGTATAATCTTTCAAGTTATTAGAATACCCAACCGCTGCGCTGGCCTCCGCGAAGCTGTAAGCGAACTTCACTATATTTGTCGCCTTATAGGGGTCCTCAGCCAAATTTACCGGTGAAACACCTATTACTACCTGGAAAGCCGCCGTACTAAGGATCGGCGCCGTAAGGCTGGTAGGTTTTTCTAAAATTCTTACGCCGTGATTATAGGCCATCTCTTTACTCTCCTTCCTTTAATTCTTTACTTTCTGCTGCTCTTTTGAATAAAACGCTTAAGGCGCTTCCTTCCTTCGCCAGTTCCGCGCTGGCCTGTGCCAATCTCTCAACCGGCACAATAAAAGCATTAAAAAAGGACTGCGTTTTTACGCGGTCCTTCAATGCATCCGGCAAACCGTTATTGTATGTCGTATACTGTTTCGCTTCGGGAATATTCGGGCCAATATAGACCACTATCCCCGGTTGCTTCTCCGGCTCTTTTGCCGCCTCCATGGGCGTCTGCTGCTTCTCCGGCTCTTTTGCCGCCTCCTTCATGGACATCTGCTTTTTTTCTACTGTTTCACTCATGCGTATGGATCCTCCCTTCTTACTGCTGCAATCTCAAAAGTTAAATTCATGCCCCCAAAATAAAAGGGGTAAGATTCTTCATCCTGCAAGGTCCACAAAATGGGGTACTGTATCGTATACTTTCCATTAAGTACCGGGAACTTTGCGAACCTCTCATAAATCTTGGCTATTATGTTTAAAATGTCTTTGTGCCCCTGCTTGTCATAGTCTGGTTCGTAAATACCTATAAGCAGGGTAAGGTTTACTTTCTGGGCACTGTTTTCGTCCTCGATCTCCCCGTCTGCAATCCGTACCAAAATATAAGGGTACGGATCCGGGGTCGTCTGCTCATCCGCCAGTCCGTTCTCCAAAAGTTCCGGGGCTATTTCTCCCTGGTCCAATGGCTCTGGCATGGGCAGAAGCTGTTCAAAAATATTCACGCTGACTCTTTCCCCCTGGGGATTCTTAAGCCGAAAATCTGAAAGAATTTTCTTAAGCTCGTCAGCCAATTCGCTCTGCAGAAATGCTGCAACCATACTCATCCTCCTAAAATTTTCCTAACCTGCGCGTTTACGTTCGCTTTCAAATTCTTCTTTATGTCCGGCTTAACTCTTCCATACACCTTTCTTTCGTTTCCTACCGCTTTAGGGATTGAAAGCGACTTAAGAGGCTTTATCGGATAACGTTCTTTTCCTCGTCTTTGCCATATCAAATTATTCTTCCCTTTAAAAGCCGTTATCTCTTTAGGGCCTATGATTTGTTTTAACCCGCCATCTTTAACAACCTGCGCTTTTGCCCCTTTCTTTGGAGCAGACGTTTTGTAATTGGTGATATTCAAAACCTTACCTTTCACAAAAATAGTTGCATTAAGCTTTGTGTTTGTGGCTCTCTGTATCCTCATTGCCTGGGAAACTTTCCCGGCTTTTACGGTATATTGCTTTCTTACCTGATTTTTCAAATCAGTTCTAGCCTGTCTCGCTGTCTGGTTAAGTGCGTTTTTCAGCGCTTTCGGGGCTTCGCTTTTCATCCGCCCTAACTTCCGCTCAATTTGCTCCAGCATATTCCGGTCGTAGCTTATTTCTATCAACTCTTGTTCACCTCCAAATGCAAGGAATACACACCACCCTCATTCAAGCTGTCGGTAACGATAAAGGTTGCACCGTCTATCTTGACAGGCTTGCCTACTCCCGGAAGCGGACCGAAGTCTAAGGCGCTGACATATACAAGCGTCTGCTTTTTATATATGCCGTCCATGTTGCTTTTCATCCGCTTTTCCCGCTCTGTAAGCTCGTTATCGTCAATAATAATCAGCATAGGCTTTCCGTTGACCGTGTGTTCCTCTCCAAACTCTGCTGGGTTAAGGAATACCGTTTTTACGTCCTGCCTCAGAAGTTCCTTAAATGTCAGCGGCTTATGCACTGCTTTTCCTCCTTCCTCTGGCCGGCTCCGGCTGTGCGCCCCTGGTTTTCCTGGACGGCGGTTTCCCTACTAAGTCCTGCTCCGGTCCGGCAGAGGGATAGGCGTCGCCCGTAAGCCCTGCGGGGGCCGTTCGCGCCTTCCCTTTTACCGGCTTTTTCTTCGGTTCCTCGTTATCCTGCCAAATGGCCGCGCCGTTCCCGATCCATACTTCTACAAGCCCGGCGTTATGTGTCGGCAGCTCGTCGCCCGGCTCAAAGTTTGTGCTTTCAAAAAGGATCGGGGAAACTGCTATAAGCTGTTTCATCAGCCCGCCAGCTTTACCAGGATAACGGTGTCGGCCGCTGCGGCTGCCTGCGCTGCGTAACCAGCCAGAGGGTATGCTGTCGGGTTCGACGTTGCCCCGTCGTTGGCTGCGGTCGTGATGCCTGTACCGTCAAAATATACGGTTGCCCCCATCTCGATGGCCGTTGTCGCCGTCTTGGGTATCTCAAAGACTCCCATAACGTGAAGCGATCCCAATTCGCCGGGGAGGATGTCCGTTCCGGCTACGCCAATATGGCCGCCGAAGGAAATAACTGTGTTTGCCTCGATCTTCGTTTCCGTGGCGTTTTTATAGTCGAGGGTTTCGCCCCTCTGCCAATATGCGGCTTTACTCATGGTCTAAGTCCTCCTTTTCTCTTTATGCGATCTTTGCTCCGGGGTTCTTTGCAATTCCGCGGAAGTCCCTTACTGCGATTCCCCAGTCAAGGTAAATATCCCACTGGAAGCCCAAAACGCCCGGCGTTTCCATGCGCCTTACGGTCGGGGTTTCCTGCCCGTTCAAGTAGTCCACCTGGATATGCTTTGCGCTGGCGGTGTTTGCAACCATGAACCACGGCACCTCGTTCTCCCCTGCCAGGGCGTTAAGCACCGGGGTCTGAATGATGTTAAGCGGGTAGTTGTACAGCGGGTTAATGTCGTTGTTATTGCTGCCTACTACCTGGACGCTTCTCATAATGACCGCAAGCTCAAACTCATATCCAACAGGCACGATCATGTGCTGCGGCGTAATGTAAATAGCTTCTCCGAACTGGTCTTTCTGGTGCTGCATCTGCAGTATGATCGCCTGGATGCTTGCCTGCGTTGGCTTGCTTCCCTCTGTCATGAGGTTTCCGTGGTTCTTATGGAAAAGGTTTACGCCGTCGAAGATCTTCCCGTTATTGAAAAGCAAGCTGTAGACCTGCCTATCAATGGTTTTCTTTGCCGCCGCTGCGTAAAGCCCTGGAACCTCGGTTAAAAAGCCGATATCGTCGTTTATAAACGCCTGGCGGGTCATGCTGAATGTCCGGCCGTAGGTGTCCAGCTTGCGGTTCGGCAGCAGCTCCGTCCTCGGCTTATCCGGCTTAAGCTCTCCGTTTTCCGGCACCAGAAGGAAGTCGCCCATACCGCCGATCACATATTCGTGGTCTGCCGTGGTCTTGAAGTCCTTCAGGCTGCCCTTCGTGGTCCATGCCTGGAAGGTCGTAGGTACTGCGTTGTAAAGCTGCACAATGCTCTTTCTGATCGTGTTGTCAAGGATTGCCGGAAATGCCGCCGAAGGGTTGTAGAACTGGCGGCAAAGCTCGCCGTACATATCGTCGGGCTGCATCCTCAAAAGCTGCATAGTGTCCCGCCCGTCCCGGCTCAAGCACTCAATAGCAAGGTCGCGGAGGCTCATGGATCTAAGCTCATTCGCTCCGTCTGCCGGGTTCGCTACGGGTACGCCTGCCCGAAGCATAAGCGCGTCGGTTGCCCTCTGTCTGAATGTTTCCCCCTCGTCCCTTGTAACCTGTACACCCACCGGGCTTCCGGTCTGCCTCATACCGTCAAGGATGGCGCTGCGTACCTGGTCCAAACTGGAGCCGTTGCGGATATGCTCCGCCGGATCCACGTCAAAGTCCCGGCAAAGTGCCATAATTTCTGTTACCCGGTTACGCTCCGCCTCGGTTGCGCTCCGCTGTCCCTCTGCAGGTACTGTCTGCGGTGCGGCTGCCTGGGGTGCGGCCGGCTGGGTGCTTCCTGCCGGGGGCGCGGACGTTGCTCCGGTTCCTCCTGCAAGCCCTCTTTCCTGCGCCTGGATCTCTGCGTCTGCCTGGTCGATCTCGCGCTGGTAGCTGTTAAATTCTGCCTGTTCTTCCGCCGTCAGCGCACGGTTGCCGTCTGCCTTTGCGGCGTTTACAATGGCCTGCTGCTTCAGCATGGCGGCTTCTCGTCTTTGTTTCGGTGTCATTCTCTCTGTACCTCCTATTTTCTGTTTTTGTTTATTTGAAGTTGCGCTTCAAAACAAGTTAAAGTTTCCGGGCGCTGGGGGCTGCTCTCTCCCAGGTCCCTCCCTACTCCCACGGTAGCGTCTGCCGGGACGCTTACTATGCTTATCTCGTAGGGCATCCATTGTCTTGCGACGTCGCAAGGGCCGTTAAATCTTCCGTCGGTGCTTACCTTATTCGCCATGACTTCCTCAATCACTCCGATCCGGTATCCGGTTGAAACTCCCTTAAGGGTTCCGCTTTTTACCTTCTGAAAGATAACCTCGCTTTCCGCGTCGTCGTCAAATTCTACCTCAGCCATGCCGCGCTGGTTCTCAATCCAGGCGCGGTTGATCTTGCCTATAACCTTATCCCGGTTATGGTTAAAAAGAAGGACTCCTATTGTGTTAAGCCTGGTAAGGTCAACGGCTGCCGGGTTATGGTCTAAAATCTCCTTGCCCCAGTAACGCTCGTAGGGTTCTTCCGAAGAAAACGAAAGAATGAACTTTCGTTCATTCCCTTCTTCTTCCATAGCCCGGATCGTTGCCGAACTAAACGCCCTTATCTGGTTTTCCTTCCTGCTGTCCCTCGCTGCCGTCTGCGGCTGGCTGGCTCCCTTCCTGCTGCCCGTTCCCTGGCTGCTGCCCTGGGGGCTGGTTCCCTCCGCCCTGGTCTGCGGCCCCAGGTACTGCACCCGGTTCTGGCTCCGGCTTATCCTCTGCAGGGGTAAGCTCTGCTTCTGTTCTGTCAAAAATAACACCTCCCATCTCAATGCCTTTTTTCCTGGCGTATTCCAAAACGGCGACGGTTTCGTCTATCTGCTCTTTCCAGTCTTTGCCGTTCTCCGCTGCGACCTGCTGGTATGTCTTTTGGCCGGTCTGCAGTGCGATCTTGGTAGCCGTGGCTTCCTTTGCCGGGTCGATCCATGGCTTCGGCGCCGCCACCCACTCGTGCTTAAAATATTTCTGCTTATCCTCCCAAAAGCCGGGAATATGAAACAAGCCGGAAAGAACGCCGGAAATTATGAAGGTTTCGTATACCTCGTCCATAACTACTTCCTTCAGCAGCTCTATGTCCTCTATGTAGGTCTGGCCGTCCTCAATGATTCCCTGTCTTGCGCTGCTATAGTTGCTCTGGCTCATGTCCCGGCTGGTAGCCTCATAGCTTAAGCCCTGCCCGGCTCCTATAAGCCGCTGCTGCAGCTTGATATAGCTGGCGGCATCCGTCGCCTGCCCGGTCGGGTTTACGACCTGGATCTCGTCCCCGGCGTTAAGCTCCTTTATCATGCCGGGGCTTATCTTTTTCCCGTCGTAGTCCTCGCGGGGCCTTCCGTCGCCTACTCCCACGCCCCTGGCGAAGCCTCCGGTTGTAGGTATGATCTTCTTTACGAAAACAGCAAGGCAGGCGGCTATTCGTTCCTTTACGCTTACCGCCGTCATAAACTCATTCGCGTCCCTTACCCTGGTAATGGTCGGGGCAAGGTCGCTCATCTCCCGGACCTGGGAGGGGCGGTCTTTGGTGAAATAAAAAATAATATCCTTTGCCGGAACATATACGGGTTCAATCTGCCCGAAGCCGTCTACGTTATACTGGCGGATCCAGTAGCCCATGGGCTTGTTATATGTGTTAAGCTCAATCCCTCCGACCACCCGGTGTTTCGGGTTGCGCGGTGCGGCCCGTCCGGTGTCCAGCTCGTCAACCTCCAACGCCTGCAATTTGAAAGGCAGCAGACCGCCGTTGGTGTAGCACTTCTTAAAAATAATTCCTCCGTCTACTTTCTTCCGGCGTTCCGCCATTCTAAGCATCTGGTTAAAGCTCTGCGTTTCGGTTACGTCGCAATTTTTCCGCTTGCACCACTCTATCCAGGCTTCCTGTATCTGCTTGTTAAGGGTTTCGCTGCTGGTCCTTGCCCGAAGCGTGTAGCCGTGGCCGACTACGTTCCGGCGGTATGCCCCGATCACGCTGTTTGCCATGTCGCTGTTTCGCTCTAAGTCCCTGGCCCTCGCCCTTATGGTGTCCCGGCTGTAGCGGTCCGTTTGCTCCGCGCTCTGGTTATAAGCCACCCACCCGGCGTTAAGCCGGTCGTAGCTTCCGGCATCATAGTGGCGTTGTTCGTCTAAATACTGCCGCCACGCTTCCCTCCTGGCTCCGGCTGCGGGGGAAATGAAGCCGATTATATTGTCTAAAAAATTACTCAACTTTTACCCTCCTATCTCCGGTCAAATACTGCGACGTAGCAATCATCTAAAAAGCCCGGCGTAGTTCCGGCGGCCTGCGCCATAAGGTCGTTCTTAATCTTGTATAGCGTGTTAAGGTCTGCCCGGTTAAGCTGCCGGGAACCGATTTTATAACTTTGCCCTCCTACGCAAATAGCGTAAATCGCGTTATTTACTTCGGTAAGCATTTCCTGCGCTGTCATCTGTTGTTCCACCCGGTTTCCTCCTTCCTATAGCCAGCTCTCGTTTTGGCTGATCCATTCTTCCTCCGGCGTGTACTGCTCCTTCTTTTCTGGCTGCGCCTGCTGCTGTTCGCCTTGCAAGTGAAGCATCCGGACGCCCATGGTGTCGGCTGCTGCCATAGCGTATACTTCGGCATCTAAGTAATGGTTGTCGGCGTGGCTGTGCTTCGGCACCCATTTAAGCCTGGGCTTGCTGTTTCCGTTCTTAACCAGGATTTTATGCTCCGCCGTTACCTGCTCGGCGTATTCCTCGTCGCAGCCCTGGTAAACCATCCAACTTGCCCGCCCGTTCTTCTTGTGCATCCTGCTGGCGATCATGTCCTTATACTTGTCGCCGTCAACTATAACAAGCTCCATCCCGTATGCTCTGGACGCCTCTCTGTTTATGGTGCTTATTTTGAAATGGCTTTGCATGGGGTTACTGGAACCTTTAGCCGGTTTTGCCCAGTCCATATTGTCGACGCAAAAATCGTAAACCGCGTCGGCTTCGTAACCGGAGTCTATAAAGCAAAGGTTTACTATTGCAACACCGCCGCTCTCCGTCTTATATTCAAGGTTCATAATGCTCTCAACCTCAGCCAGGTTGTATGCCTGGCCGTGGGCTACGTTCTGGCTTGTAACGTAATCTCCCCAGGCTCTTATGGTCCAATATACGCAGCTCTCTTGAACGTCTACGCCGCCGGTAAGTAACTTCGCCCATCCTGGGACTATAAACTCCGGCAGCTCCGTCTGCCTATCTAAAACCAGCTCTTTGCTGGTCTTTAGCTTGGTATCTTCCCACGGTTCTGCCAGCCAGGAATTTACAAAGTTTTGAAGCTGCTCCGGGTCGTCTTTGCTGTCCATAAATTCCTTCGCAATTTCGGAAAAGCGGACGAAGGGGCTGTAAAGTACGTTTATCCAAAAGCAAACCTTTTTTACAAACCGGGTTTTTTGCTTTACTATTTCCCAGTGTCCCTTCTTTACGGCCTGCTGCTTCTGTGCGTCTGAAATAATGCAGCCGCATTCCTGGCAAACATAAAAGGCAAACTCCGCCCGATCCGCGTTGCTTAAGCCTTCCGCCTCGTCTACCGGCTCCAATGCGCCGAGCTTCTCCTTTATGGCTTCCTCGCCGTAGGCTTCCACCAGGTCCTTATCCTTACCCGGCCACTTAAGGTTGTCAAAGATAAGCTCTATAAACTCCCCACAATGCGGGCATGGTATGAGGAAATGCTTTTCCGCGTCCGCTCCTTCCTTTGCCTTCCATATGTGGTTCGTGCGTATGGTCGGGGTGCTGGTTATATAAACCTTGCTGTTTCGGAAAGTATGTGTACGTTCTTTTGCCAGGCTGATCGGGTCGGCCTCCTTCTTGCTGGCTCCTGGGTACTTGTCTACCTCATCCAAAAAAAGGTATTTCATGGAAAAAGAAGCAAGGCCGGAAGGGCTGTTACTCCAAACAAGTTTTATAAACATATCATCAAAGTCAAGCTCCAGGTTGCTGCTGTTCTTGTCGTACTTTTTGTAAAGCGTCGGAGTGCTTTCAATCATGGGCTTTATTCTTTTTTCTGATACGCTGTTCGCCATGGTTTCTGTCGGGTAAACAACTTCAACCGGTGACGGGTCCTGCTGGATCGCATAGCCTAACATATTAAGCTCGACCTCCGTCCCGCCTACCTGCGTACACTTGCAAAAAATAATTTCTTCCGTTTCGTAGTTTAGAAGCTCATTCATTATCTCTACAAGGTACGGCGTCCGCTCGTTATTCCATGGGCCTGGTTCCGCGCTGGTCCTGCTGTCAAGCATCCGGTACTGCTCCGCCCACTCGGATACTGTCATTTCTTCCGGGGGGTTCAAGTATTCAAGCGCGGCTTTTTGGTACTGCTTGCAATTGTATTTTCTTATGCGTAGCTGTTTAGGCTTCTGCACGGTTCTTTCTTGCCTTTTTCTCCCCCGGTTCCTCCGGTACGCAACCGGAAACAACAAAAGCCCGAAGCATACGCTTTACTTCAGCGCTCATCTCCTTCTCTACGCAGCGGGCCTCTAACGGCTCCAGGCTGTCGCTGATCATGCTTACAAGCCGGGAAGGAATACTTAACGCGAAGCGCTTAAACGTAACGAAAAACTTTTGGTAATCCAGCGCTACTTCCTCAACGTCTATATATTTCCCGGCGGCGATCTCCGCCCTCATGCGGTGCATCTCGCCCTGGCTTTCCTTTAAGGCGATTTCTGCCTCCAGCTTCTGCTGCCTTAACTCCGTTTCCTTTTCGGACTTGCCCTTGCCGTATGCCTTGTCGGACAAATACTGGATATATGTTTTAATGGTCGGCACAAGCTCGTAACGCCTGCCCTCTCCTGGAATCTCCGTAGTCTTAACTACGCCCTCCTGGGTAAGCTGCTGTACTCTCCGGACGGTAACGCCGAAAATCTGCGCTATGACCTCAACCTTTACGAACTGGCCGCCGCTGTTTTTTTCCTCTGCCACTACTCTCCGCCCTCCCTTACTCTTACGGCTTTCTGGCCGGTGTATTCTTCCCAACGGTCTATAATAACGTCGCAATACTTTTCGTTAAGCTCCATAAGGTATGCGCTCCGGTTTAGCTGTTCGCAAGCGATCAGCGTTGTCCCGCTGCCTCCGAAAAAGTCAGCTACGTTATCCCCGTATTTGCTGCTATTGGTAATCAACCGCCCAAAAAGGGCGACGGGCTTCATGGTCGGGTGCATATCGCTGCGGGCTGGTTTCTTCTCGTACAAGACCGTTGTGTCCTGCTGCAGCTTCTCCCGGATGCCCTCAATGTATGAAACAAGCTCCGCTTTCTTCATGGCTGTAAAGTCTATGTCGTCCTCAATGAAAACGGTATCTTGTCCGCGTCCGCCTCCGAAGTAATGACCGGCGCCTTCTTTCCAGCCGTATAAAATCGGCTCGTGTCGCCAGTGGTAATCCTGGCGGCCTATAACAAACTGATTCTTCTCCCATATAAGCGTCTGCGCCTGGTAAAATCCCGCCTCCCTCATGGCGGTTCGGAAGTTTATACCCTCGCTGTCGGCGTGGAAAATATAAACCGAACAGCCGGGCCGGGCTGCTTCGTTGAAATTACAAAACGCCTTATACAGAAAACTGTAAAAGGCGTTATCGCTCATCTTGTCGTTTTGGATCTCGTTGCTGGTTCTGGTCTTATTCCGTTTATAGGAACGCTCCAGGCTCTTGTCTTTGGTTTCGTAATCTACGTTATAGGGCGGGTCGGTGATGATAAGGTCCGCCGCTGCGCCCTCCATAAGTCGCTCAACGTCGGAAAGGTCCGTAGCGTCGCCGCACATCAGCCTGTGGCTGCCTAACTGCCAAATGTCGCCAGGCCGCGTCCGTATCTCGGTAAGCTCCGCCAGCTTCTTTTCAGGGTCGTAGCCGTCGTCGTTCGCCTCCTGGGTAAGCTCAACGGCTGCAAACAGCTTTTCGATCTCGTCGCCGTCGAAGCCGGTAAGGTTCACGTTATAGTCTGCCTTATCTAAATCAATCAATAAATCTTTTAAGGCTGCTTCGTCCCATTCGCCGGTTATTTTGTTCAAGGCAATATTAAGCGCTTTCTCCCTGGTCTTGTCCATCTCGACAAGAATACAGTCCGCCTCCGTATAGCCTAAATCAAGCATAACCGTGCGGCGCTGGTGGCCGCCTATGATGGTATTGTCTGAATTTATAATAATCGGGTCAACGTACCCAAATTCTTCTATGCTGGCGGCTATGCGCTGGTATTCCGGATCGCTGGGTGTCAGCGCTTTACGCGGATTATACTCCGCCGGTTTAAGGTCTGAAAGGTTCCGTTTTATCAGCTCCATGGTTCCGTTTTCCCTCCTTCCTATGCTTCGCGTAACGAAAAGCAAAATTTTTTTTCGATTTCAGCGCCGGAAATACTGCGCCTTCCCCGCCCCGCAGGCCGTTTATGGCTTGGTAAGTACCTTTTGTCTTTTGCGTGGGTAGGCTTGTCAAACAGCGCAACCAGGGGCTTGCCCTGCTTCCTTCTCTCTTTGCTCTCTTTGCTCTCTTTGCTCTCATTGCTTCGGTGTGGTGCTGTATGCCTTGCCCTCTCTGCTTCAATGCTTGCGCTATGTGTGCTTGTGCCCACGCTGTGCTATGTATGGTACTATGTGCGCCTATACCCTGTGCTGTGGTACTGTGCCTTATGTCCTTGCTGTATGCTATATATGCTACGCTTATATGTATGCAATATAATAAGCCTATATTATGCCCTCTGCTATATGGTGGTATAGCTTTTAAAAATAGGGCTTATTATAGGCTTATTATATGGGGGTATGCTATTTATTTTGTGTTCATGCTACTATATTAGCACACATAAAAGTGCAATGAGGTGCAGACTTTGAAAAATCTCCGAAGCCTTGTAAATGCTGGACTTGAGGGCTATATTTCCTTAAAAACAATGCAGCGTTCTGTGGTATTTCCTCCATCCTTCCAAAATTCTTCTTGAAAGAAGCCCGCCTATCTGCTATGATAGAAATGTCAGAAGGGCAAGCTTCTGGTGACTATAAGGGTAACCGCTACTTTTCCAGGGTGTCGGTTACTCTTTATTTTTTAAGTTCCTGATAAACCTTTTCAATCCCTTTCATCACAACCTCATATTGTGACATTCCGGTTCTTTGGCAACAATAAAGAAGTTTTTCTCTATCATCCTTTGTTGCTCTGATCTTTATTATTTCATTTTTAGGATTTTCTGTCGGTCTACCCATTTTCTTTTTTTCTACTGTTCATCACCACCTTGAAGAAAAAGGCGGTGGCAAGCCCGCCTTTTTCTTGATACTAAATGTTTAAATTTTCTGTAACAATTCCGAGTGCCTCAAGTTTTGCTTTTGTGATTTTCAACTGATAATTTAATTCGCTTTCTCTATCCTGCGATTTCAAAATCCGCTGAAGTTTTGAATATTCTTCAATTAACGCTGTCGCCTGTTCTTTTTCTGTCACCTCTAATACCTCCATATTTTCTCCTTTCCGTTAAGTTCTTGCCTTCCTTAACTATAATTAATTATAACTTTTGTGTACTCAAAAGTCAAACATTATTTTCAGAACTTCTCTTTCTCATATTCTTTCAAAGCCGCCCTTACCTTCTTGAACCCTAGCAGCTTTTCCAACGCCTTGTTCTGGTAATCAAAACAAGCCCTTCGGCTTAAGTGCATCTCCTTCTCAATGGCTGCCCAGCTCTTACAATCAATAAAGCGAAGCTCTAATACCATCCGCTCCGTGCTGTTTTCCTCCAAAAAGTCCATAATATCCATGACTTTTAAAAGGGCTTTTTCTACCCGGCTTTTTTGTTCCTCTATCCGGGTTTCGATCTCGCTCATGCGGTAAACGAAGGAAGCGGCACCGGGTCCGACTTCGTTCGCGCCTCCGTAATTCACCGGAGAGTATCCGTAGCCGCCTATAGGGGTGGCTATTTCCGCCCGGATATTTTTAAGTCGTCTTTCAAGCTGCGACCGCTTAATACGCCCGGCGTAATACTGGTTTAAATACTCCTTAAGCACTTCCTTGTCCTCGCTCCGTTCGTTTTTCTGCTGTTTATTTTTCTGATCCATCGGCTTCGTTCTCCTTATTCGTTTTTTTTTGCTCGGATCTGTCTAACTCAGCCGCCAAAAAATAAACCTTGCCGCCGAAAACCTTAAGCCTGTATAATTCCCGCTTTTTCTGGTCCCAGTCTGAAATGGGTATGCCTCTTTTCTGCAGAATATCAAGGCTATTGTTAATTCCGGCCACCAATGTGGCAATAGGTAAATTTTCAAGCATTGCCTGCGCCTGCCTGGGGTCGTTTAAGTTCGGTCCCTTCGCTTTCCCGTGTTTTATGGCTCGTGCTTGCTTTCTGTTCACGCTTCGTCTCCTTCGCTGTTATCAATTATATCCCTTCAGTCGAGCATCTTTTTATAAAATGTTATATCATTTATATTTTCTTCTTTCAAAATTCCATCTTCAACATACTTAATAAGCTTTACTTTTGCAGACGGTCTTAATGCCACTTTTTCAATACGCAATATCTGATTCCTATGCATCTTATTTACTGTTTCTTCTAAGTCTTCTCTTATGTAATAGCCTTTACGTCCTTTCATTTCATAATCTACGTGTACCATATATTCCATCTTCACCTCCTTCCTTCGCCGCTTCTCCTGCCGCCTTACGCTGGCGATTGCTGCTCCGGCGGTCGGGTCCTTATATCCTTCTCTATTTCTCAATGGGTGGATCGCCTCCCTTGCGCTGAAAATATGCGCCGTTCCTGCAAGACTTCCATTCACCGCTTTTGTCTGCAATCTTAACAAAATCTTTAATTTCAAGCCCCTTTACCGTTACGCCGTCAGCTACATAATAACCTTCAAAAAATCCCTGCTTGTCAATGCGTGTTATAACGACCTGGCCGTGGTAGCCGTTATCTGTCACAACGTCCCCGGCCTCGATTCTGCTTTTCCGGATTTTCTTCTCAACAAGTGCCGCCCGTATGATCTGCAGGTCGCTGTTTGGAAGCTCCAAACCGTAAAGGCCGCCCGCTTTCTTGATATGTTCGTCAATCTCTTGTATAAGCTTCGCTTCTCTGCTCATGGTCTGCCTCCTATCTCTTTTTGCAATATCCTTGTAACCTCAGCCGTATATGTAACAACGTAAGCCTTGCCGCCTGCCTCCTGGATCTGCTTTATGGTCCGCTCCTGGATTTTGCTCAATACTCCGATAAAGGGCCGCTTTACCTCGAAGCCGTAAAACCTGCCATTTACTATGGCGCAAACGTCCGGTATTCCCTGGCGGCTATACGGCCCCGCTGCTGCCTTCCAAACAAAAGCGGAAGGCAGCAGCTCCTTTATATGTTTTATGATCTTATCCTGGTAATAGCTTTCTTTCGGCAAATGCGCCCGCAGGTACTTCTCCGCCTCCGTGGTTGTCCGGCAGGATATGTCCTTCGTGGTCTTAAGGTACTTTATGACCTCGGCCTTGGTTTTAAACTGTTCAAAATCAATCATCTTTCCTTCCTTTTGTTGCGACGTCGCAACGGTTACGCTTTCTTTTCCCCGTTGTATTTGTCGTAAATGGGTTCCAGCTTCTCTAACATCTCCATGGTCGCGTTGGCTATTGTCATCTTCTCCTGCATATCCAGCTTATTTTTGTTTATCCTCTTAAGCCAAGCGTTAATCTGCTGCATTTTCTGTTCTGTCACGGTCCTCGCCTCCTATCCTCTCAAATTCTGCCTCGTAGGCTTTCTTTTTCTTTTCCAAATAATCAATAATAACGGCGATCAGCTCCGGGTCTGCATCCAGCTCTATTCCTTGTGCAAATTCGTAATGCGGTATAGCAATAACCTTTTGCTTTTCAAACCTCAAACGGAAAAACCGGAGAAGCTGCCACCTTGCGTTATGGTCGTCGCTTCTTTTCTCCAGCGTTTTCTTTGCTGCTCTGTCTTTTATTATCTTGGTGCAGCGTCCGCCCTTAATGCTGTTAAGCAAGTCCGTGTATTTCTGTATTTCCCTGTTAATCTCCGTCGCCTTGTCGTATTGCTCTTTAGTCACTGCTTACCTCCTATCCCAGTACAATGTGAAGCCGCCCGCCCCTGGCTCCGGTCGTGGCCGGTTCCCTGCAAACATAGCCTCAAACAAAGAACTTGTAAGCCGGATCGCTTCCTCTGAGTTCCCGGTAAGCTGCAGCATCCGGTTGTACGCCGTGAAGTATTGAAGCGCCAGGGTGTTGGCTCCGTTTATAATCTCCTTGTCACTCATTATCTCCGTCCTTTGCAAATACCGCCTCTATACTATCCCTTATAGCGTAAAGCCTCTTTGCTCCGATTCCTTTTACGCTCCGTATTGCCTCCATAATGGTTTCAACGTCAACGCCTGGAACGCTCTCTCTGCCGTCCTGGTAGCCACTCTTATATATGTCCGTGCAGAATTGTTCCATCTGCTGGTGGTCGAAAGCCTTTATAGATTTATATCTGGCTCTTGTAATCAAGTAGTTATTGCCTTTTTTTATTCCTACTCAAAAAAATCAATCCTCCTTTGCAAGCCTTTTTAATTCTCTGTAACTAGGGCCTTTGTATTTGTATCCGTCCCAGTAATCTGGGTTATATTTGCACCCTTTTCTTTGTATATGAATAAAGTTTTCTCCGTCCTTATAAGTGCATCCGTTGCAACCTACGCACTCATTTATTTCCCCTAAAGAATTGAATGAAGGGGAAATAAATATTTTTATAAGAACTATCACAAGTACAAACAATATAAACGCTGCAAATATTAAAATAGGCGCTAAAATTGTTCGGATCATGCCTCCGCCTCCTTTATGAATAATTCCCCGTTGCGGATCCAGATGCTTCCGTCGAAGTTCCACAAGCTCTGCTTTCCGGAGGCTGGTATCGGGTTCTTAAATATCTCCGGTTCCTCCAGCCTCCATGCGTATCTGCCGACCGTGAAGTCGCCGTAAAGAAATTCTTCCGGACAAAGCTCCTTTATAAAGTCGTGGTATGTCTGATCTATCAGCTTACAATCCGTCAAAATCGCCTTGCCGATTATGACTCCGGTCGGTATCTTCTCTCGCCAATTTATAAAACCTAATCCGAGGGTATCTCTTATCTTTTTCCGGCTCTCTGCGGTCATAAGCCGCTCGGTCTGTGAATAAGGTTTCTTCGCCGCATGGATCAATATCTCGCCCCGGTAATTTGTGCGCCAGCTTCTTGTTTCGTCGTGCTTCTTACCCTCTGCCAAAAGCTGCGCCCATGGTTGCCAAACGGTTATAGCTTTCAATCCTCCGCACCTCCTAACGTCTCAGCCTCCTGGAAGTCGCACCCGGATCCGCCGTCGCCTCCCCAGGGCTTTTCTCCTGCGTCTGCCTGTGCCTGGGTAAGCACCTTATTGTCCTTTTCCCCCTCTAAAAGTGTACTTGCTTCCTGGTCTGCTTCGTGAAGGGCAAGTATAAGCGGGTATTTACTCATAGCCTGGGTAAGCTGTAAGTGCAGCTCTTTCGGTTCTGAAAATCCCATGTGCCAGCGGATTGCGAAGCGTTCCGGGCCGGTAAGCCTCATAAACTGCTCAATCATCATAACGCTCTTTTCCCCGTGTCCGTACGGCACCCGGTCGTCTACGGTGTAGCAGGGAACCGATTCCCAAATGAAAGCCCCGGCGTTGTCCTTCTTTACCTGCCAACGCTCCGCCGCCTTTACCTTCTCCGGGTCATAGGTCTTTTGGTTCTTAAAATCGATCTTGTAAAAATGCGTCTTGCAAAGATCATGAAGCAAGGGGCAAAGAATAAGGGCGTCTTTCCCGGCATCCGCCAAAATGCAAGCCCAGGTACTGTTTTCCTTCTTTTTCTGCAAGCAATCGTACACGTTGAGGCTGTGCTGCAATAAACCTCCTTCGGTGCTTAAGTGGAACCGGGTAGAAGCCGGGGCCATGTAAAAGTCGCTCTTGTTCCGGATGTACTCCAAAAGCTGCGGCATCCCTTCCCGGTCTACCTGGTTTAAAAGTTCCTCAAACCTCTTTACGTTCTCCTGTGTGTTCATGCTTATCCTCCTTTAATTTTTAAATATTTCTGTATTTATTTTTCCATCTTCTCCGAAAATGATGCTTTTCTCTGCTCTTTTATCTGGTGGGTATGGTATGCTGTATTTCCGAATTTCCGGTTCGGCGTTCTCCAACGTTTCTGGTCTGCCCTTTATGCTCTTAATACAATCTGCTATGATCGCCGCTATAAAGATAACAGTTACACAAATAATTAATAATGCCCAAGTTCTCTCTGTCACTTTTTCTTCTCTCCTTCCGTTCTCTCTGAAATGAAAATCAATATTGCCGCCCCTGGGGGCTTCTCTTTGCTTATCCACCCGCCCGCCGCCTCGTCGTAGAACTTATCCACAATATCGTTGTAAATAAGCGGCGGCTGTGGATTCTCCGGATCCCATGAAGGACCGGCGGCGTATAGGCAAGTGTGGCGGTCAAAGTATACTTTATATATCCCCATCACCCTTTGGCGGTGTTCCTGGACGATCCTCTTTATCTTCTCTAAGTCAAATTCCCGGAAAGCTGCCCGCCCGACCTGCTTGCCGATCTGCGCCTCCTTAAATGCCTTGTTGATCTCGTCTATGAGCCGCTGTCCTTCGTCGTCGTTCTGGATCTGCAATCCGTCCAGAATGAAAAGCCTTAAGTATTCCTCTAATTCCTCCTTAAGCTGCTGTTTTAATTTTTCAAAAGGTTTTTTATACTTTCCAGCTAATTCCTCCGGCGGGACAAGCGTTTTGTTTTTTCGGTATTTTTCAAGCGTTACCGCCGCTTTTTCAAGGGCTTTCGTTGCTTTTTCCGTAGCCGCTCACCTCCTAACGCCTAATTTTCCTTACGCCTTTTTATTTTTGCATGGCGTAATGTGATAAACTCTGAATATATAAGGGCTTCTTTCGTTTCCTTACGCCTTACGCCTATTTTTTGGAAATATACCGTTACTTTTAAAAAGCGCACGTTTTTTCTTTACCTTTTTTCTTTCGCAATAAGCCTATATAATAGGCGTAATGTCGTAAGAATATATATAATAGGCTTAAAAAGCCGCTTATTTTCGGCGTTTTCTTCCTTACGCCTAACCTTACGCCTAACCTTACGCCTATTTTTTAGGCGTAAGGGGAAAAGTATAGTTTAATATGGCAGCTCTGTTTCTTCTTCCTCAAAAGGTGACTTTGTATCAAAGCCTAATTGCTGCCACTCGTCTGCTTTCGGTTTTTCCTCAATCCCTGCGGCTTCCGCCGCCTCATCTTCGTCTAATGGGTCAACGGGTTTTGAAAATCTCCCTAAATCAAATTCAACAAAACGGCTCGTTCTGTTATCAAACCATTTTCTTATGCAGTATTCCTTGCCGCCGTTTGCTTTTGGTGTGCTGGTTATTATTTTTTTATCTGCTAAATATTTCATAGTTTTCCGGGGGCTATATCCTGCCTTTGTCAATGCCTGATTAAGAAGCGAAGGAAATATATAGGCCTTGCTCTGGTCGTGGCTTATCGTTCCCAGGCACGTCCCGATTGCCTTGTCCCCAAACTGGGCGCGGTTACTCAATATCCAATCTACTATAAACTGGGTGGCGTTTTCGTTTACGTCGCTTACACCTGCGGCGAGCTGCTCCTGTATGATCGCCTTTGCCATCTGGACGGCTCTGTCCCATGAAACGCTGCTTATTTCAAGCGGTTTCTTACGGTTTTCGCCGTTTTGGTAACAGTTTTCGCTTTCTTGATCACAATTTTCGCCGTTTTGCTCCGCTTCGTTCCGGTTTTCGCCCACTTCGTTCCCAAATATCCAGGTATCAATAATCGCATCCGCAAGGGCGACCGCACTTATCCCGGCTATATGTGCGCCGCTGGTTCCATTTGCCGCTGCGTAAATTTCTTCTACCATCTTTTCGTACTGATCCGTTATGGTCCGCTCGTCCGTCGCCAAAAGGCGGCTTATAAACTCCGGGCCGGCCCAGCCGCAATTTACCGGGGCTTGCTGGTGCATAAGGCTGGCGGACTTCTCATCGTCGAAAGGGCCGCCGTATATCTCCAGTACACGGGTACTGACTCCGGTCTGCGTGGTGTCTGTGCTTAAAGGTTCCTCGCCCGTGGCAAGGGCTACGGTGCGCCATGTGTTAAGCGTCTGCAGTCCGCCGCCCTTGCTTCCCCTGGCCCTTCCGGTTCCGCTGGCAATCATGTAAACAATCTTTTCCAGGTTCTCCTGCTTCTGGCCTGCAAGCTGCCGCTCGTCAATGCCGAGGGGAAGGTCGTTATAAAAGCCTGCCATCCTCTCCAGGGCGACCTGGGTAGCGTTGAAATTTACCATAAGGCGTTCCGGGTCGCCCCAGGCTGAAAGCGCCGCCTTAAGTGCTGCCGTCTTTCCGCCCTTGCTGCCGCCCCAGTTATATACAAAAAATATGCGCTGCTGCAATATCCGAAGCAACGGGGCCGCGAAGCTGGCCGCCAAAATAAAGCGAAACTTGTCCCGGCTCCGGTGCGGCTGCATGGTGCTGATCCAGCCCTCAAAGGTTCCGGCGGCGTGGTATGCTGCCGCCCATCCCCGGAGGGACGGCTCAATATCCAGGACTATGTCGTCCCCGTGTCCCGGAAGGAAGCGCCCTTTTGTCTGCCAGCCGAAGGTGGACGTTGAGTCTGCCTTTTGTATAATGTCTATGTTCTCCGCCTCCAATGCGGCCAGGAAGCTCACCACCTGCTTTGCGTTTTCGCTGGTAATGGTGCATCCTAAATCTGCAAGGGCAGTTATGTTCCGGGAAGTAAAAACCGTAGAACGCGGGTATATAGCGCGGCTCCACTGGCCGTCCCGCTTAAAGGCAATCTCTATTTTTTCTTCGCCGGTTTCCATGCTCTTTAGGCGCTGGGTTAATATGATCGGCGTCCTGCAGACCGTGGTCGGTATCGCTTTCTTTTCGTCTATGTGACTTATTCCCTTTTCTGAATAGATCCAGCCTTCCGGCTGTCTAAGGTTTACGGGGGCGCCCTTTATGGCCTCCGGGATCGCGCTGGATATGTCGTCAAGGTCTAACTTCTGGGCGTGTTTTATGGCTTTCTGTATTTTCTCGGATGCCTTTTCCGCCCCGTCCCTTAAGTAAAGCTCCGAAGGATCCTTTACTCCGAACTGCTTACAGCTCCATGTGTAAACCTCGCCTATAAAATCTTCCTCTTTCAATATCCGGCAAATTTTAGCGAGGAACGTCTGGCCGCCCTGGTCTGGCTCCTGGTGGATGTATAGTTTTAGGTCTTGCAACTTCGGAACCATCCGGGCGTTGAAATTCGCCGCCCCCGGAACGCCCAGGGCTGAAAATTTCAAATACCATAAAGTCTGGGTATCGCTTTCCCCTTCTACCAAAATAGCCCAGCCAACTTTCCGGGCTTCCGGCAGCCTCCAATCGCCGTATAAAATCAACTTCCCGGAACTGCCCCAGCTCCATCTAAATTCCTTGTCCCCGTAACGCTTCCGAAAAATCGCGGTAGTGTTTTCTTCGTTGAAGTAAGGCGTTTTAAGGTACTGCGTCCCGTCCTTGTCCTTGGCGGTGCTGATGCCGCAGGTGTCCTTTAAGAAGTCCTCCGGCAAATGCTTATAAAAGGTATACTCTGCGAGGGTGTAGCTTTTATTCTTCGGCTTGGCTGGCTTGTTTTTCTTCGGATCCGGCTCGGTCAGCTTTCCGTACTTCTCTAAAATCTGCTTATATGCTTCCTTGGTGTCTACGTTGTGAAGCTCCGCCCAGAAACTTATGAAGTTTCCCCCGCGGTCCTCTGAGAAGCAGTGCCACTGTCCGGTTTTTAGGTCTGCGCTGAAACTGTTCTTTTTGTCGTCGTGGAAGGGGCAGCGGCCGACTAAACTGCTTCCGCTGGGCTTCGCGCCTTTTATGACGCTTCTGTATTCCGCTTCGTAGTTGACGAAGTCGTCTATATTAAGCTGTTCGGCGTTCATCCTATCACCTTCTTAATTTCTTTATGGGTCATGTGTACTACCCTTCCGCGCATCCCGTCCCTTGTAGCCTGGCGTATTTCCCGCCGCATCCCTTCGCTTATCCGCCCGCCTATAATAATCAAAAGAAACTCGTCGGCCTCCCGAAGCTCCTTAAGCCCTATATCAAGCCCGATCTGTCGCTCCTTCTCCTGGCTCTCGTCCAGAAACTGGGTATAGAATAAATGCGGGGCGACCGGGATCTTACCATCTAAAACAACCTGCCTGCAGAAATACCTTGCCACTTTGCGGTTAAATTCCATTCCACTTTCCGTGAACGCTCTATAACGTGAAATTATATATACCTTGTCCATGCGCTTATCCTCCAACCGTTTTTTAACTGGGGGGGGTAAGCGCCCCACCCCCAGCCTTTGCCTTTAATTAAAGGGCAGATCCTCGTCGATCCCGTCCGGCACGTTCATAAAGCCCGCTTCGTCGGCTTTCGGTGCTGCCGGTCCGTCCTGGGTATTTTCTCCGGTTGTGTTGTAGTCTGCGCCCTCTACGTCAAGCTGGCGGTACTGCTGCTTTACGCAGTCTTTCATGGCTTCGGCTTCCTTCGCCTTTTCCGGGCTCAACTTCCCTACGAAGGTAAATACTGCCCGGCTGTACGCAATCCCGGAAGCGTTCTTATCTTTCTTCAGCGTGATCTTGGTTACTACCTGCCAGCAACGGAAGCCCTTAAGGATTACCCGCTTGGCGATATAGTCCCGCATATACTTAAGGCTGGTCGGCGGTAAGGAAAGCACCAGGGGTACGGGGTTCCCTTCCCTCAAAATGAATACCCGGTGTACGTTCTTACAAGCCTTCCCCTTGTCGTCGCTGCCGAACTGGTTATAAGGGCAAGAGGCGCAGTCCTTAATTTCCCCGGTTTCCCTCTCTATGCCCTGCTTTCCGTCGTAGCTGCTGCAGTCCGGCTGTTCGTTGCCTCCGGCGAACTTCTCGCGCCAGTATGCGTTGACCGGGTGATGGTCCAAAATAACGCCTACGATCTCCGTTGCGCTCTCCGGGTTCTCGTCATCTTCTCCGGGAACCTCGAAGGCAAGGCCGCCCCCAGAAGGAATTTTAACGCGGTCAAACGGAAGGCTCCCCAGCCCGTCCATTTCCTCCGCTACGGCCTGCGCTAAATCTCCGCTTATGGTCTGCAGGTCGAAGCTGTCTACTACTTTCAATTCGTTCTTTGCCATGGTTTTGTGTCCTCCTTTTTATTTATGCGCCCGGCGTCAATAAAGGCGCGGCGGCGTCCTGCGCTGCTCCCTCTGCTGCATCCTTGCCCGCTTCCTTCAATGCCTGGGGCGGGATCTTCTCTACATCCTTAATGCGGTAGCAGGTTTCAATGCTTGCCTGGCGGTATTTGTTTTCGTGCTGTCCGTCCAGGGTAGTGGTAACAAAGTAACCGTTTGAAAGCCCCGCGTACCTGCAGACGACGTCCTCCGGGGTTCTCCGGTTAATGCGAAGCATAATAGCGTCGCCCGCCTTCAAGACCTGGCCGTCGCTGGCCTCAACCTCAACTTTTACGATCTCATTTACTTTTAAAGCCATCTTATCCCTCCTTTAGCTTTCTCCCGGCTCTGCGTCCGGATCGTAGCTCTCAGCGCTCTCCTGCGCCTCCTGGGCGCCGTTTTCGCCCTCCGCCGTGTTTTCCTCTGCATCCTCAAACTCCGCGCCCTCCTGGGCGTCCTGGGCCTTCATTTCGGCTATGGCCTGCTCTATCGGCGTCCGGCTGTCGTAGCCGTAATAAAGGTCGTTTAATATCCGGGTGGCGTCTGCTGCCATCCCTATGGCCTCCATAGCAAGCTCCAGAGCCTGGTTATAAATGTCCCCGCAAATGCTCACGCCGTCCTCGCCTTTTACCTGCAAAAGTTTTAAATAGTCCTCCATGCCGTTCTTAAGGACCTTCGCTTTGGCTCCGATCTTGCTGTATGCCTCCGCCGCGATTCCGTAGCCTTCGTGCTTGCTCTCTACCTTCTTAAGCGGCCAGCCGCTTTCCTCCGCCTCCAGCCTGCGCTTGTCGTAAAAGAACTTAATAACCTTCCCTACGTTGGTTTTAAGGTCCTTTTCCGATTCCAGCCTTACGTCAATTTCCATCTGCTCGTATGCATCCATGCTTACTCTCCCTTCTTTTTAGCATTCTTCGCCGCCTTATTTGTTTCCTTGCGCTTTGCTACGTCATAATACTGATAAGGTTTTATATAGTCCTCGAAGTCCTCCGGCAGCTCCCCGTCGTTTTCCTCAACAAGTCCCGCCATAGCTCCGTTCAAGGTCTGCGCGTTTACGGTGCGCTTAATAATATCCCCCAGCCCATGTTCCTCCAATGTTTCAAAAAAGCCGTCCTCGTCGCACCCGCCGATCTTGTTGTACTTGGTTTTGTCCTGCAAGCTGTAAAGGAAGCCGCCCCGGCTTATCTTCGGGCTTTCTGCGTCGATCATAGCCTGCGCCAGCTCGTTGCGCTTCTCCTCCAGCGACTTGTTGTTTTCTGTGGTCGCTTCCTTCAGCTCGTCCTTCTTGTCCAGAAGCTCCTTATACTCGTCAATCAATGAAAAAATATCCGCCACTTTTATTCCTCCAATCCGAATAATGTAAGTTGTTTTGTTTCCGCCGGCCTAAAATTCATCCACAATATTTCCCGTTTCTTACTGCAAACCTGGGAGTATGCTGTAGTTTCCTTCCGGTACCAGCCTTTTAAAAGTTCGTTGTATAGCTCGTTATCGTAGCCGCTCAATAATACCGGTCCTTTATGCTCCAATAATGCAAGTAAAAGCTGCTCGTGATCCCGGTCGTCCATCTCGTGCCTATACTGCTTCCCATGCCTGGTGGAAAGAATGTAAGGCGGATCGGCGTATATAAGGACGTTCCCGAAGTTGAAACGCCTTATAACCTCAACGGCTGGCTTGCACTCAATCTGTACGCCCCGGAGCCTCTCTGCTGCTTCCATGATTCTGTCCGGAAGCGTTACCCAGTCCCTGGAAGCGTAGGCGCGTTCCCTTCCCTGGATGTCGTTTTTCCATCCGACCTTTTCGCCGTTCGTCCGGAAGCCGTGGCCCATATTAAGCCGTATATAGAAGTTTACTGCTTTCTGCAGGCTGTCCTCTGGTACCGCTTGAAAGGCTTCGTCGTAAATCTGCCGGGAATATGGGGTAAAATAAATCTCATGTGCCAGCTTCTCCGGGTCGTCCCGGATCCAATGGAAAAGGTTTACGACGTTCCCATCTAAATCGTTTACGGTTTCTATATGGCTTCGCGGCTTATTCATCAATACCGCAAGGCTTCCGGCAAATGGTTCTAAATAGCTGTGATGCTCTGGGAAAAAATCAATAATCCACTTCGCAACGCTCCACTTGCTTCCTGGGTACTTAAAAATAGCATTCATTCCCGCTGGTACCGACGGCTTCCTGCCGCTGGTATTCCTCCATAGTCGGTCTTGGTCCGTCCAAATCGTCCCAGGTGTACGGCTTGCCCGTTTCGTGTTCATAATCGGCTCTGTAGCAATTCCGGCAAGTACAACGCCCGGAAAGCCAGCGCATAGCGCCCCAATATTCCGGCTTGCCGCAGTATTTACAAATAACAATTTCTTCCTGCTCGGTCTGTTTTGGCATTCCTTCTTATTCCTCCTTTTGGTTAAGTGGGCACCACTTCGGTGCTGTCTTGGTGGGGATCTCGTTTCCCCTGCTCCTGCTGATAATCCGGTGCGGCAGGCACTCGGTTTTTGCCTCTGGGTGCATACAATAAAACTGGTTCCGGCCGCACCTTACGATCTCCGGCTCCATATGCTGGCAAGTCTTACAAACTGCCTTTTCTTTGCTCGGTTTGCTCATGGCTTTCTCCTTCCCATCGCCACAATGGGTCTTTAGTTTTCTTTTCCGGCTCTTTCTTCTTTTCTGTGTACTTAAGCTCAATCGCTCTCACATTGCCGTCATCGTCTGAATGGATTTCCATGTTTGAAAGCTCCAATTTTTCAATAACTTCTTTCAGCGGTTTGCTGTATACATCGCATAACTTCATTTCGGTTCCTCCTTCGTGCCCTACGGTTATTGTTCTGTTCTTTCATTGTCGCCCATCTGCAATTATCTGGGGAATAGCCTTTGTCGTTGTCTATACGGTCAATGGTTAAATTGTCTTTGTAACCGCTTGCTAAAGCCCACTTCTGAAAAGCCGAAAAATCTTTTTCCCATTCCTCGCATACCTTTATCCCACGCCCTCCGTAATCTTGGTAACGTTCGGCGTTCGGGTTATTGCAACGGGTTTTCATGCTCGTCCAAATACTGTAAAGCCTTGTTCCGTGACCGTCGTGCATCGTTCCTTTCCTAAGCTTAGTTTTCCTCATGCGCTCTACCCTCTGGCACCCACAGTTGTCTATTGCGCCGCTTAACAAGTGCTTTGCCCTCACTTTTTTTAACTGTTGGCAGTCACAACGACAAAGATAACGCACAGCTCCGTCTTTTCCGTTTTCGCATCTTTCAATAACTTCTAGCATTCCGAAGCGTCGCCCAGTTAAGTCGTTAAATCTCAAAATAACCGCCTCCAATCATCGACCACTGTTTTAGCCAAATCCTCTTTTTTAGAAAGCGCATTCAAAACAATCTCATCAACCGTCTTTTCAACTACTAGGTGTATATAACTACAGCAGTTTCTTTGTCCGATTCTGTGGATCCGGGCCAGGCTCTGGCTGTACGCTGCGTAATTAAAATTTTCGCTGTAGTATACGCAGGTATCTGCGGCGGTTAAAGTAATGCCCAGCCCGGCGGTGTCAATCTGTGCAAGGAATACCTTTATTTCCGGTATCTTCTGGAAGTCCGCCACAATCGGCCCCCGGTCGTCGATCTTGATGTCGCCGTATATGCTTCGGTACTGTATCTTTTTCTTTTCAAGTAATTTTTGTATTAAATCAATCTCCGGGCGGAACCGGCAAAAAATAACCAGCTTCTTTCCCTCGCCTATAACGTAATCCTCTAAAATATCCTCTAGGGCGTTTAGCTTCCCCTTAAAAACAAGCTCCGGCTTCGTTCCTTCGTCTGCCTGGATAAAGCCTCCGGTAAACTGCTGCAGCCTGAGAAGTTTTGTAAGTACGGTCGGGGCCGTTATCATGCCGCCGTTCTCCAGCTCTGCGAAGCTGTCTTTTTTAATTTTGTCGTAAAGCTGCTTCTCCTTCCCTGCAAGCTGAATATACCGCGTTAAAAATGTTTGCTCCGGCAGGTCGAGTGCTTCCGCCTTTGTTACCCGGTACGCTATGCTATGCTCCTTTTGGATAAGCTGATCTAAGTCCTTATAGCCTACAATCTGCTTTCTGTTGAAGCCGCCCATAATGGCGTAGCGGTTACGGAAAGCGTAGAAGTTATAGCCGAAAATGTTAGGGTTTAAAAATCGGTACTGACTGAAAAGGTCTATAGCATCATTCTGTACCGGTGTACCGGAAAGAATAAGTTTATACTTTGCTATGTCCCCGATCTGGTGCATTGCCTTGCTCTGTTTGGCGTCGTGGGTTTTGATTCGCTGGCTCTCGTCCGCTATAACGAGATCGGGTTTCCAGTCTATAAGTGCCTCAAAAATCCCCTCGCGCCATATCGACTCATAATTGATCACTGCAACCTTCAACGCCTTAAAGGGGAAATTCTTAAGGGCTTCCAACTCCTGCAGGCGTTTCTTCTTATCTCCTAAAAGTACGTTGACCTTGTATTTGAAGTCTGCGTAATCGCTAAATTCTTTCGGCCAAACACTGCACACCGAAGTCGGCGCAACTACTAAAACCTTTTCAATTTCTCCCTTTTCGTAGGCGGCCCCCGCGATTGCAATCGCGGTTAATGTTTTGCCACAGCCCATTTCAAATAAAAGCCCGAAGCCTTTACCCTGGGCGGCGGCCTGCTGCCTCTTTGCCATCTGCTTTCCTCCTTACTTGCCAAATATGACGGCTTTTAAAATTTCTTCCACGGTCTGGTTGATGGCATCCTTCTTCTCTTGCTCCGTAAGTCCGCTTTTAACCTCTTTGCTTTTCGCCTCTAAAATCTGCGCCACCATGTGAAGGTTGAAGCCCGCCCTTACGGCGTTTTCGCTGCTTTTCTCAATCATGGAAGCGACAAGGCTCCCTATTGTATGCGGGTAAATCGGGGCGGGGATTTCTTTGCCAATAAATGACGCCTGCGCGTCTATAAGCTGCGCCTTCCCGTTCAAAAACTCTCCGGCCTTGCTTACTGTGAAGCAGATAACCGTATCGCCGTTAAGCTCCTGCTTGTGGCCGTCCTCGTGTTCAATCAATACTTTTACTTCGCTCATTCTGCTTATACCTTCCTTTTCGTTTTTTTATTTATATCAAAGCTTAAAGCCTTAATAGCTCAACAACACCCGCCCGCCCCACGCCTCAATCCCCCCCCCCGCGAGAAAACTGCGGATACTACCTTTTTTATGCGCTCTCTGTCTTTCCAAAATTCTGTTATTGCCGTATGGCCGCCCCGCATAATCTCTACGGGCGTTTCGCCTTTTACCACCCTCATAAGGTGCTTCCGCTGCCGCTCCGTAAGCGCTGGCATAACCTCGTTTAAAAGATCCTCTATGTTCTGCCAGTCCTCAATCTCCCGGATGGCGTCGCGCTGATCTGCAATCTGTCCCATGTACTCGTTGCCCTCTGCGTTAAGGTCGTTAAGGCTGAATAATATGTAAGAGTCCCTCAGCCGGTCGGCGTGGTATTTCTTTATTTTTGCGGATTCCATCTTTTTGAAGGCAATCGTTGAAAACTTATACTTGTCCCGAAGCTCCGGCTTTCTGTGCCACTCCTTTACCGCCTGCAGGTAAGCTATGGCGCATATGTCGTAATGCTCCGCTTCGGGAAGCCGGTAGTAATTCAAGAAAGAATATATAAGCCCGTGGTCTTCTTCCGCAAAGCGGCGCTCCTTCTGGTTAAGTGCTTCCATGCTTACCCACCCACCTTTCTGTACCTACCTTCTTTGTCGCGTCCGCTTCTCCGGTTCCTAGTCTGCTCCCGCATTGTAATAAACCTGCAATTCTCCGGACAGTACCCCTTATCGTTGTCTTTACGGTCAATAGTGCATTGTCCATACGGCGCATCCTTGTCATAACCACTTTTTATTGCCCACTCTTTAAATACAATAAAGTCATGCCATTCCTTGCATACGGTGATTCCTCTGGCTCCGTATTCGCTATAGGCGTGACAGTTAGGGTTCTCGCATCGGTCTTTCATGCTCTTCCAAACTGAATATAATCGGGCATATTCTGGTGTTATTCTGGAGCAGGCTCCGTGCTTCCTTGTAGCTGCCCCATTTCTGCTTCTTGCTTCCCTTTGCAAGCATCCGCAACTTTGTATGAATCCACCCTTTAAATGCGCCGTCGTCGCTTCTTTTATATTTCCGCAAGTACAGCGGCATCTCCAAATAGCGGAACCGTTTGCCGATGTTCCTTCCCTACCTATGACCGTAAGACGCCCAAAGGTCAGTCCAGTTAAATCTTTAGCCTTTGCCATCTGCATCACCTTTCTCTTCTGCTTTTGGTGGTGGCACTAAACCAAATGTAATCAAGCACATATTGGCTCCACGTACTTGGTGACGAAAAAGCGGAAACTTTACCGGGTACTTATAAAGCGCTTCCGGCTCTGGCTTCATGCGCTCCATGTCTACAGCCTGGGCTATAATATTAAGCTGCTGCCGCTCCGCCTCAATGGGTCCCGGAAGCCGTACTATTCCGGCCAGCTTGTTTAAAAGCTCAATCTCTGCCGGGCCGTAAAACATCCGCTCTGCCTTGCTCCACTTCATCTTGCCCCAGCTTTTAATAATTGTGAATTGTGTGTTATCGGCGTCTTTTATAAGGATCTGCCCTTCCTTCATGGCCATCTTCAATTTGCTTTCGCCTCCTTCTCTGTATAAAATGTATGGTTCCCGTGTATGAAAAGCCGTTCAAGGTTCCGGCTGTGCCAGGTGCTTTCCTCATCCTCCGGCGTCCGCTCGAAGTATAGCGCCCCCTGGCTTTCGTCCCAGCCCTGGATCTGTATCAAGTCAAGCGCCGCCCAGCAGTTTGCATCCGGCTTTACTCGGTCGTACCTGCCGTTATGGTAGGAAGTAAAGGCGTTCTCCTGGGAAATAACGCCGCTTACGGTGTCCGGGAACTTCCCAGAGTGCTGCCGGTTGTAAATTACAAGAATAACAAGCGCTTTCCCCTCGGTGTCCTCGCCTTCCGCCTCCGCCATGGCCATCTTTGCGGCCTTGTATTCTTCGGCGGCTGTCCAGCCTAAGTCCTTCCCCTCCTGCGCCTCGCTGTGCGCCTCTGTAGGCGCTTCCGGCGCTATGGTGGGCATTTCCCCGACCGTTTCCGTTTCTTCCAATGCTTGGCGCTCCTGGTTCGTCACAGCGTATACCGTGAAGAATACGCTCCCGGCGGCCAATAGGAAGGCGCTGCTTATTACTATCCGCTTTATCAAGTACCGGCGCCGCGTCCTCCGCCTTCTCCGCCTGCGGTATTCTCTGCGCGTCAATCCTCCGCACCTCCTTCGGCGTCCATCTTTTCAAGCAAAAGGGTTAAGGCGTCAACCAGGATCTTATGCTCTTTAATGAACTTCGCCGGGCAGTCTGCCTCGCGGCCTCCGTCAAGGTAGCCTTTTTCTTTCTTAAGAATTGACTCAACATCAAAGCGGGCGTATTCCTCCGGGTTCGGTTCTGCTTCGTCCTCCGGCTCCTGGGGCTTTTCTTCGTACCCCATGCAGCCGTTTTCGTGGGTCTTTTTGCCCGCGCACTCTCCCTCATGCTCGCAAGTGTCGCAAAGTACCGGCTCTGGCTCCTGGGCGGTGATGGGTTGTCCTTCGCTGTCCTCAACCTCCCGAAAATCGCCGTCTATGATTTCCGGCTTTGCCGGTTCCTCTACCTGCAGCTTTGCGGCGGCCCTGGCTGCCTTCTTTTCCTCAGCCTCAATCCGGCGCTTTTCCTCCTGCTGCTTAATAAGGTCGCGGACGTTTTTCTGCGCCCCGTTGGAACGCTCTACAAAATCAGCTTTCTTTTTCTCCGCCTCCTGGATTTCCTTAAATCTTTTCGCAAGCTGCGCCCAGGTGATTTCTCGCTTATAATTAAGCCGGACTCCCCTGGCGCTTCCCTGGTAATCTTTAAGGCCGTAGGATCCGCCGCCGCCCGCGTTTCTGTATCTTGCTTTTAAGTCGTCGGCGCTTATGGTGTCCGTGGTCTTAATTCCGATCCAATCGTAGAAGGCTTTTATATCGCGGTCGGAAGGTTCCGGCCTTTTTGCTTCGGCCTCCCGCTGCTGCTTCCGCAGTTCTTCCTGCGCCTGCTTTTTCTCGTCCTCATACTTTTTCTTTGCGACGTCGCAACGGTTGAAGCAAGTTTTATTTTCGCAATTAAGGCAGCAGGGGTCCGGTTCTTTGTCGCCTTCCCGTACTGGGGCGAGTTCCGGGTGTAAAAGCTGGCACTCGTCTTTGTAAAGGCTGTAAGCTATATTCTTTTTCCATTCCTCGTTGTCCACCCTGGTGCAAGGAAACAGATTCCACAGCGGGGCGGTCCGGCATTGCCTGGGTTCCTGCCTTATGGCGCACTCCCTGCAACATGAAAAGCAATCGTATTTTCCGTCGCCGCATCCTGGCGTGGTAAGTAAGGAACCTTCCGGACGCTCTGTTTTCGGAAAGCCGTAGAAGGAACGCGGCGCCTCCTGCTTTTTCTTCATGGCTCGTATTTCCCGGACCGTTGTTTCTTGCGTTACTTTTTCGAGTTCCTCGTCCGGCAAGCCTAACATCTCCTGCAGCTTGCTTACGCCCATCCCTATGTACTTCTCCGCCATATGCTCCCCGCCGTCAATCGAAAAGCGGGCGTTTATGGCCATAAAACGTGAAGCGCTGGAAGTGCTTAAGCCGTATTCGCCTTTTGCAAACTCCCATATACTTTTATAACCGTCCTCCGTAAAAAGTGCGTTTTCGCTGATCTGCCGAAGGAAATAACCGACCATGAAAAAATCTTCGGCGGCGTCCTCCAGGTGGCTTCTTATGCTTGCTTTTAAGTCCTGGTATTTCACTTGTTATCCCTCCTTGTCTATCTGGTTTCTTTGCCCTCTCATGCCTGGCTTGTCTGCAGCTCCGCTGCCGTGCTGGGCTTCTGGCCTGCTAAAAAGTCAGCAATCAATTTGTAAACGGCTTCGGTTTTCCCGGTGGGCGGTATTGTCCGCCCCTCTATGCTTTCAAGCTCCGTACCGTCCGCTAAAATGTGTTTAATCATCCGGCGCCCTCCTATTTTCCTTTTTTGCTCGTAAATGTTTACTATGACAACCTGCCAGCCCGCCAAAACTCTGCCGTGTCAATGCCTCATACCTCCTGTTTTTTGGGAGTTTCCTTTAAGCTGTTTGCTGCTCTCATACCAATCATAAAAGCATTGGCCGCAATAATTGCTGTCCGGCGTTCATCCTCGGAAGCTCGCCCCAAAAGCGTAATCAAAGTCGTAGCGTCTTCAAGCTGTTTCGGGCTATAATCTTTGTTTTGTTTCTTCATGAACTCGTCCTCCTTTATTTCTAATTGAAAAATAATTGTGCGGTTTTGTTTCCTATGTCCCCTATTATATGTGTCACAGTCCCTCGTGTCAAGACTTTTTTGTTGACTTTGGCGACAAACTATGCTATTGTAAAATGCGAAAGGAGGAGGAATTGTGAACGGTCGTATAAAAGAATTACGTAATATCCTTGGATTAACGCTTGAAGAATTTGGGAAACAACTAGGCGTAACAAGATCGGCTATTGGTCGAATTGAAAAAGGCGATCGTGGCGTAACCGATCAAATGGTATTAGCGATCTGCCGGGAATTTGAAGTAAATGAAAACTGGTTAAGAAATGGCGCAGGAGAAATGTTCCAGCCCATACCCAAAAACGGGCTTGAAATGCTGACAAAAGAACATGAACTAAATCAATTTGAATATTTAGTTTTGGAAGAATACTTAAACCTCCCAGATGAAAGCCGAAAGGCTGTACTAGATTTTGTTATGGAACTGTTTGCCAAATTTAGCGAAACTCGCGTTGCTCTGGAACATCCAGCAGTAATCAAATCGGAACCACACTACCCAAAAGCAATGTTTAAAGACGCTCCCGCCTTAACTTTATCCGATATCCCCAAAGAAGAATTGGAAAAACTTTCGGACGAAGAAAAAGCAAGACTTTATTACGAAGATTTAAAACGCGAAAGGGAAGCAAGGGAAAAATCCGAAGCTTAATAGTATGGAAAATAGAAAGGGGGTTATTATAATGGCAAAACCAGGAAGCGGTAAAAGAAAAATGCAATCAGTTTATAACAAGCGCAGAAAGAAAACAAATAGTTTTCTTAAGAAATTATTTAAAATATTCAAGTAAAAAAGGAAACCCGCCGCATCCTATTGGCGTAGGAGGGCGGCGGGCTGGCTGGGCGATATATAACAACTATACATCAATGCCATGCTATAAACATTCCGAGCAAGTATATTATACTACGCCCAGCCAAAAAACACAAGGCAAAAACAGGGCGTATTTTTTGCGCTCTTTTTTAGGAAGGCAGGGCGTAGTATGTCTAAGAAAAAAATAACGGCTCCGTATGCTCCGGAAGTCTTAAGTAATATAGCAGATCTGTATATAAGGGTATCAACTACCGAGCAGGCGGAAGAAGGTTATAGTGTAGGCGAACAGGAAGCGAAGCTTAGGGCGTACTGTGAAGCTTACGGCTATAAAATAAATAAGGTCTGCGTAGATCCTGGGTTTTCCGGCGCAACCATGGACCGGCCTGCGCTTAAGGAGCTCATAGCCGACGTAAAGGCTGGAAGGTGTGGCCGCGTCCTGGTTTGGAAGCTTGACAGGCTTTCCCGTTCCCAGAAGGATACGCTTATACTTCTCGAAGATGTCTTTATTGCAAACGGTTGCGACTTCGTGTCGCTTATGGAGTCCTTTGATACATCCACAGCCTTTGGCCGCTGCGTTGTCGGAATACTGGCCGCATTCGCTCAAATGGAACGCGAAAATATAAAGGCCAGGACTATGATGGGGCGCGTTGCTAAAATTCGCAAGGGATACTTTAGCGGCTCTCACTGCCCTATCGGTTATAAATTCAAAGAAGCAACAAACGAGCTTTTAGTAGATCCGTATTACTCCTTAATCGTAAAGGAAGTATACAGGCTTTTCTTGGGCGGCACAGGTCTGTCTGCAATCGGGCGAGCTGTTATGGAAAAGTACGGGGATAGCTCCTATGACTGGGGTAAAAATACGGCTGTACGGCGTATTTTATCAAACCCGGTTTATATGGGCAAGGTGCAATTAAACGGGGAACTTTACGACGGCATCCATGAAGCCCTGGTAACCGAGAGGGACTGGTATATGGCCGCGGCTCTCCTGGAACATAACCGGGCTATAAATAAACGTTCCTACAAGTTCAATATATCAGGACCGGGGCGCGCCGATAACCTTTTAACCGGGCTTCTATTCTGCGGGGACTGTGGTGCCCGTATGTACGCCAGAAAAGTATCGGCCAAAAAGAAAAAATATATATGTCATTCTGTGGCCCGTACGTCCGAAGCTATGATTAAGTCGGATAACTGCTCCAACCGGTTACACCCGTATACGGTGGAAGAATTGGACGACCTGGTAATCGAAGAAATTAAAAAGCTTTCCTTGAACCGGTCTGCCTTTGATTCCATGGTGGACTCCTGCTCGAATCCTGCCATGTCTGAACTGCCGGCGCTGCAGGAACGTGTAAACGAAGTAGAAAAGCAGTCGGAGCGCCTTCTTAACCTGTACCAGTCCGGGCTTGTAAGCCTGGAAGAAATAAGCGGTCGCCTTGGTTCCTTAAAGGAAGAAAAAGAAAAGCTCCGGCATTCCATCTCTACCCTGGAAGCTGCCGGAGCCGGTGTCGCTGCCGAGAACGCCTGGGAAGAAATAAAGGACTTCTCTGCTGTCCTATCATCCAGTGACGTGGAAGCTCTGCAGCGGCTTATTCATTCGTTAATCGACCGTATTGAAGTTTTGAACGAAGATATAACTATTTACTGGTCATTCTGTTAATTTAAGGCTGCAAACTGTTTCTACATGGTGGGTGTGTGGGAACATATCAACGCAACACACCCGCTCTACTACGTAGCCATATTCCTGCAGCTTTACAAGGTCTCTTGCTAAGCTGGTAGGCTTGCAACTTATATATATCATTCTAGGCACCCTAATATGCGCGCCTATCTTCTCCAAAGCCTTCGGATGAATCCCATCCCTCGGCGGGTCAAGGACAATATAATCCGGCTTATCCTCAATGGTATCTATCACCTTCAGCACATCCCCGGCAATAAACTCACAGTTATGTAACCCGTTCAATGCCGCATTCTCCTTCGCAGCCTCTACCGCTTCTTCCACAATCTCCACACCAATCACCTTTTTCGCCACCGGAGACAATATCTGGGCAATGGTCCCCGTACCGGAATAAAGGTCAAACACAACCTTCTCCGGCGCACTTAACGCATCCCCGATAAATTCCCGTGCCGTCTGGTATAGCACCTCCGCCCCAAGGGAATTGGTCTGAAAAAAGGAAAAAGGCGTAATCTTAAATTTAAGCCCCAGCAGCTCCTCAAAAAAGAAATCCTGTCCATACAAAATCTCTGTCCCCTCATTTTTTACCACATCCGCCACGCTGTTATTTCTGGTATGGAGAATGCCAGTCATTTTCCCCTCATAATCCTGCTGCAACAGTGCCTCTTTCCATCCCTCTAACAAACCTTCCTCCTGCACCCGTTCCACATTTTCCAACATTCCCGCAGTACACTCCGTAGTCGTTACCAGATCCACCAGAAGCTCCCCGGTTCTCGCCCCTTTTCTCACCAAAAGATGGCGCAGATATCCGCTGTGGCGCAGCTTGTGATAATAAGAAATATTTTTCCCTTTAAAATACTCCAATGTAGTTTGCAGTACCGTGCGGAAATCCTCATCCACAATCTGGCATTCCGGCACGTTCACAATATCATAAAAACTGCCCCGCTTGTGCATTCCAAGCGCCAGAGGGCCGTCCTTATACTCATCTCCAAAAGAAAACTCCATTTTATTGCGATATCCCTGCTGTCTTGGGCTTTCCCTGATATCCAAAAACTCGTACCCCTTATTTTCCGGCAAAATCACCTCATCTATCAGCTTCTTCACCTGCTCCGCTTTCATGGAAAGCTGTTCCCCATAGGGCAGACTCTGAAACACACAGCCGCCGCAAACGCCATAATGCACACAGCCCGGTGTCTCTAACTCTAAGGGCGACTTTTCTAACACCTCTAACAGCCTCCCCTCACATTTTCCCTTTCTCACCTTATTGACAGCAGCAGTTACTTTCTGACCCATAATTCCGTTTTTCACCACCACCTGTTTTCCCTCTTCCGTCACGATAATTCCCTTATTCGGGAAATCCACTCTCTCAATGATTCCCTCTATAACCTGTCCTTTTTTCATGCCTTCCTCCTTACCAATCTGTTCACACAAAAAAATCGTCACTTCGTGACGCAATTTCTTAAAGGAAAAAAGGGGCTGCACCCCTGCAGCCCCCAGACTAAGCTTTCCTAACTTCTATTCTTCTTCTTTGCTTTCTTTCGCCGGTGCTTCTTCCTCGTCCTCTTCGTCCTCAAAGAAGTCATCATCAAAATCGTCCTCGAAGTCATCCTCAAAGTCCTCTAAATAATCCGGTGCAAAGAAACGGTACAACCCATAAGCCGCTGCTGCCAACGCTGCAACAATACCGATAATTGCGAAAATCCAGACTACCTTAGAAGCCTTTTTCTCTTCTTCCTCTCTCTTGTTCAGCAGCTCGTTTAATTTTGTCATGCTGATTAAGTCTTCCACTTTGTTCATGCTCGTTTCCTCCTCTTATTTCTACATCCCATATTTATCATACTGGAATTTATTTACTGCTTTCTTATTTCTAAATTATAACATATGTTTCCCATTTCGCCTATAAAAAATTTATAAATTAAAGTATTTTATACTTTTTTTAATTTTGCAAAAGAGGCAAACATCTTTTTCGTTCCCGCCGTATCAAAATTCACCGTCACTTCAAAATCCCTGCCGCCTTCTATGATTCCGGTTACAGTCCCCTCCCCGAATTTTATATGGGAAACCCGATCCCCCACACTGTAGGAAAGGCTGGTTTTTGCCGTATTGACGGAAGAAAACGCCTTTGCCTGCATACTCTGCCCCGATGGCTGCTGGCGCACGGTGGGACGCTTCTGGCACCGGGCGCTCTGCCGCTCCTCCTGCTCCCGCAAAAAAGACGGCTGGCGGATTTCTCCATTTAAAAGCTCTGACGGAACTTCTTTTACAAAGCGGGATACCTTATTATACTGCGTTTCTCCCCGAATCATGCGTGTTCGGGCGCAAGTAATGGAAAGTTCTTTCATTGCCCTGGTGATTCCCACATAGGCAAGGCGGCGTTCCTCCTCTAATTCTGTCACCGGATCATCCGACATGATAGACATATAGCTGGGAAAAAGTCCATCCTCCATTCCTGCCAGATATACCTTCGGAAATTCCAGTCCCTTTGCGCTGTGCAGCGTCATCAGAACCACATAATCGCTGCCTTCCTCCAGACTGTCGATATCCGCCACCAGGGCAACCTCCTCTAAGAAACCGCTTAAAGTAGGATGTTCTTCTCCTTCTTCGTAAGCTGCGACCTTACTGATTAACTCGTCGATATTTTCAATTCTCGCCCGCGCCTCATCCGTATCCTCCGCCTCTAATTCCGCCACATATCCGGTTTCCTCAATCACCTCATTCAGCAAATCCGATACGGAAATCAATTCCGTCTTGCTGCGGAGCATTTGGATAAAATTCACAAAAGGCTTTACCTTTCCCGCCGCCTTTCCCATGGAAGGAATTTCCTCTGCACGCTTTAACGCCTCATAAAAGCTGATTCCGTAAGCGTCCGCATAGTCCGTCACCCGTCCTACCGTAGTGGCGCCGATGCCCCGTTTCGGCACATTTAAAATCCGGCGCACCGCAAGGTCGTCTCTGGCGTTGTCAATCGTCTTTAAGTAGGCAAGCAGATCCTTGATTTCCTTCCGGGCATAGAAATTAACGCCGCCCACAATTTTATAGGGAATGTTGGACACCACAAAACGCTCCTCAAAGAGACGGGACTGGGCGTTGGTACGGTACAGAACCGCATAATCACCGTAGGTATACCTGCCCTCCCGGACTCCCGCTAAAATATCTCTGGCAATATAATCCGCCTCCTCGTACCCGGTGTCAAACTGTTCAAAATCAATCTTTTCCCCGGCATCGTTGGCGGTCCAGAGGGATTTCGCCTTTCTGCCCACATTGTTGGCAATGACACTGTTTGCCGCATCCAGAATATTCTGGGTGGAGCGGTAATTCTGCTCTAATTTGATGGTAACGGCATCGGGAAAATGCTTCTCAAAATTTAAAATATTGTAAATATTAGCACCACGGAACTTGTAAATGGACTGGTCGTCGTCTCCCACCACGCAGAGATTTTTATATTTGTCCGCCAAAAGCCGTATCAGCTGAAACTGGGCTGTGTTGGTATCCTGATACTCGTCCACCATGATATAGCGGAAACGCTCCTGATAGTAGTCTAACACCTCTGGATCCGACTGAAACAGCTCCACCGTCTTTACAATCAAATCATCAAAATCCAGCGCATTATTTTTATGTAATGCCTCCTGATACTCCCGGTATACCTCCGCCTGCCGCCGTTTTGCATAATCGCCGGACGCCTCTGCCCGCAAGGCAAACTCCGTGGGAGAAACCAGCTCGTCCTTCGCCGAAGAAATCGCCGAAAGCAGGCTTCTCTCCTTATAAATCTTGGTATCAATATTTAACTTTTTACAGATATCCTTCATCAGCGACTTCGAATCGTCCGAATCGTAAATCGTAAAATTAGTCTCAAAGCCGATACGGTCAATGTGCCGCCTTAAAATCCGCACGCAGGAAGAATGGAAGGTAGAAACCCAGATACTCTCCGAACCATATCCCACTAAACGATCAATCCTCTCCCGCATCTCCCCTGCCGCCTTGTTGGTAAAGGTAATCGCCATAATATGGTAGGGATTCACACCCATTTCTTCTATTAAATAGGCAGTCCGGTGGGTCAGCACACGGGTTTTGCCGGAGCCCGCCCCCGCAAGGATCAGTACCGGTCCTTCCGTCTGAAATACCGCCTGTCTCTGCTGTTCATTTAAGGTATCATATATACTCATTCTTATGTTTCCTTTGCTCTGTTATTTTGCTGCTACAGTATTACCTATTTCCTGCGCTCGCTCTTTGCGCATGACAAGTTTCACAGAAACTTGCATAGGAACGCTGTTTTTGCGTTCATTATTACCTATTTCCTGCGCTCGCTTTTTGCGCATGACAAGTTTCACAGAAACTTGCATAGGAACGCTGTTTTTGCGTTTATTATAACATAACCACCGGAGAAAAAGAACATATTTTCTATTTTTTTATCTGTTTTTCCCGAAAAAAATTCCCCCGGCAGGTTTTTTTTCATTTCTCTCTTGCCATCTAGTTTTGAAAACTATATAATGTGATTGATAGCATTAAATTTTTAATCTGCATACTTTTACCTGTAACCATAAGGCTGTATGACAGCAAAGTGAGGAAAACAATGAATCCAGATACCAAACAATTTCTCAGCGATATCCTGACGGAGCTGAGTAAGATAGATTACGTAAAACCAGAAGATATTCCAAGCATCGACTTGTATATGGACCAGATTACCACTTTCATGGACTCCCAGCTCGCTTCTTCGAAGCGCCATGAGGACGATAAAATCCTCACCAAGACCATGATTAACAATTATGCAAAAAATAATCTGCTGCCCCCTCCGGAAAAGAAGAAATATACCAAAGAACATGTGCTGACCCTGATTTTTATTTACTATTTTAAAAACATTTTAAGTATCAGCGATATTCAGGGAATCTTAAACCCCATCACAGACAAATATTTCGGGAAGGATGAAACCTACAGTTTAGAAGATATCTACAAAGAGGTATTCGGCTTAGAAAACACGGAAACCCGCAACATCATGAAGGATTTGGCGAAAAAATTCAACACCGCCATGAGTACCTTTGCCGACGCAGACGACGATGAGGCGGATTTGCTCCGCACCTTCAGTTTCATCTGTATGCTCAGCTACGATGTGTATATCAAGAAAAATCTTATCGAAAAAATGATTGACCACATGACGGAAAAAACTGCCAATGATACCAAAAATATGAAGGATACAAAAAGCACGAAAGATACTAAAAATAAAAAATAACCGTAAAATAATATACTATCGAAAAAAGTCCGGGAGCGCTCCCGGACTTTTTCTATCTATCGGGACAACTGTATTCCTGCAAATACCGTTTCCCAGCCATCATTCTATTCAGATTCCGTATTCTGGATTCTTGCAAACACCATATCATAGCCGTCGTTGCCATAATTTAAAGAACGGTTTACACGGCTGATGGTAGCGGTGGATGCACCTGTTTTTTCCGCAATGTCCAAGTAGGTTTTCTGGTCACGAAGCATCCTTGCCACCTCAAAACGCTGTGATAAAGAAAGCAATTCATTGACTGTACAGACATCTTCAAAAAAAGTATAGCACTCCTCCCTGTTCTGCAAACTTAAAATCGCATCAAAGAGATGGTCCACTGTCTCTGTCCTAAGTTTCTTGCTCATATTCCTTTCTCCTTTTTGATTGATAACACCTAACTTGAATTTTAGCATATTAAAGTTTTAAAGTAAATACCATTTTTTTATATTCCCCGACGGCTTTTCCCAATGCTTGCATTCCATTCCTGCCATTGTTATAATACTTCATATGGAAAACACATTTTTCTAAAAATTTACGACTGGAGATATAACCACTATGAAAAAAGCCGGTTCCTTTTTCTTTACCTTTGTCCCCGTGCTGCTTGCCCTCGGACTACAGTTTGCAGCCATGTTCTTTGCCGTAGGAGTATCCTCCCTGATAGAGTTCCTCTGGTACAGCCCCTCAAAAAACATTACCTTTTGGGAAATTTATACGGATTTGTCCGTCTTATGGAGCACTCTTCGATTTAATGCAGGGCTTATGATACTTTTTTCCATTTCCTGCATCGCCGTTTTCGGCTTATGGTACTACGGCCGCTATGAGGGAAATTTTCTCCCAAAACCGTCTGCCGTATTCCATCCGGTATCCGTTCTGGGGCTTATCCTGTTAACCCCGGCGGCGCAATACCTGACCTCTTATCTGATTAGTTTTATCTCGGTGCTCTTCCCTTCCTGGTTAAAGGCCTACCAAAAGCTCATGGAAAGCGCCGGCTTAGATGAAAAAATCGGGATTACAATGTTTTTTTACTCTGTGCTCTTGGCCCCGGTTTCCGAAGAACTGATTTTCCGCGGCGTCACTCTGCGCCAGGCGAAAAGAACGCTTCCCTTCTGGGCCGCCAACATATTCCAGGCTGTACTTTTCGGCGCTTTCCACATGAATATGATACAGGGTATTTATGCATTCTGCCTCGGACTGCTTTTAGGCTATATCTGCGAGAAAAGCGGCAGCATTTACAACTCCATTTTCCTGCACTTTTTATTCAACCTGTTTGGAACGGTATTGAGCGGTCTTCTCACCATCGGAACTTCCGCCCTTGCCCTAGCAGCCTGCTTCTTTGTCAGCCTGGTTCTGGGAATCCTTGGGATTTTCCTCTTCCGCCTCGGTGCAGAGAAAAACAGCGCAAAGCGACTTTCCTGACCGCTCTATTTCAGATAGCCTTTCAGGAAACGAATGAGGGTTTCCATTTCCTTCCGGGTTCCAATGCTGATACGCAGATAATTGGAAATCCTTTCTTTTGAAAAATAGCGGACAAAAATATGCTCTTTTTTCAGTGCCTCAAACAGTTCCTTTGCCGGCACGGATTCATGGGCGGCAAAAATAAAGTTGCTCATGGAATCCCCAAAGGAAAATCCTAATTTTTTCAATTCTCCCTTGGTCCACTCTCTTGTGGCAATGACCTTCTGTCTCGTCTCTTCAAAATAGCCCTTATCCTTAATTGCCTCCACTCCCAGCGCCAAAGCGGTCTGGTTCATGGTGTAGGAATTAAAGGAGTATTTTACATCATTGATATATTTGATTAATTTCTCATTTCCCATGGCAAAACCAATACGCATTCCTGCCAGAGAGCGGGATTTTGAAAAAGTCTGCACCACCAGCAAATTATCATATTTTTCGATAAGGGGCAGCGCACTCTTTCCGCCGAAATCAATGTAGGCTTCGTCCACCACCACAATCACATCCCGGTTATGCTCCAGAATCTCTTCTATCTCCGAGAGCTCCATCAAAATTCCGGTGGGTGCATTGGGATTCGGGAAAATCACACCTCCGTTTTCCCCGTAATAATCTTCTTTTTTTATCAGAAAATTTTCATCTAACGGTTTTACCTCATAGGGTATCCGAAGCATATCCGCCCAGACATCATAGAAAGAATAGGTGATGTCCGGAAACAAAATCGGTTTTTCGGAATTAAAAAAGGTCATAAAAATCATGGCAAGCACATCATCCGAGCCGACTCCCACAAAAACCCGGCTGCTGTTTAATCCATAATACTCCGCAATGGCATTTACTAACACCTTACAGTCAGGCTCCGGGTACAGCCGCAGCCTGTCCATATCGAACTGCTCCAACGCCCTTATGACTCCCGGCGCAGGAGGATAGGGATTTTCATTGGTATTTAACTTAATTAAATTGCTCTCCTGGGGCTGCTCCCCCGGTACATAGGGCACTACTTTCCTTACATATAATTCCCAGTTCTTCATATTTTCCTCCATAGATACTCACTTTCTTCCATAGAATAAATGTCCTCCACGGGAGAAATGCCGTTTTTACGCTATAAGCCGTAAACCTCCGCTAATTTTGCAAATGCCGGAAGTGAATTTTTAATCGTCTCATGGGAAACACAGTATGCCAGACGCACAAACCCCGGACAGCCGAAAGCGCTTCCCTTCACCATCAGCAGCCGGAACTTTTTGCCCTCATTGACAAAGGTCTCCTCGTCCGCCACCGGGGATTTCACCCAGAGATAAAAGGCTCCCTCCGGCTTGATACAGGTAAATCCCAGCTTCGTCAGCCCCTCATAGAGCATCTTCCGGTTTTCATCATAAAAATTAACATCCGTCTTTTCCTCTAAACACCTTGCCACCACTTTCTGAATCAAAGAGGGGGCATTGACAAAGCCCAAGGTACGGTTAGAAATTTCCATTCCCTGAATCAAAAGCTCGGAATCCGAGGCCTCCTGTGGCACTGCCACATAGCCGATGCGCTCCCCCGGCAGAGATAAGGACTTGCTAAAGGAATAGCCCACAATTGTATTTTTATAATATTTCGTCAAAAAGTCTTCCCTGTTTCCGTCGTATACCAGCTCACGGTAAGGCTCATCGGAAATCAGATAAATATCATGTCCAAACTCTGCCTGTTTTTTCTCCAAAATTGCCCCAATCTGCTCCATGGTCTTTGGCTTATAGATAACTCCAGTGGGATTGTTAGGTGTATTGACAATCAGGGCTTTTGTCTTTGCCGTAATCTTCGCCTCAAAGTCCGCCAGATCCGGCTGGAAGGTTTCCAAATCAGGATTTACCGCAACAATCTCCGCGTCAAAGTTTGCCGCATACTGGCGGTATTCCCCAAAAAACGGGGCAAACACAATGACCTCGTCCCCCGGATCTAAGATGGTCTTGAAAATAATATTCAAACCGCCGGCTGCACCCACTGTCATAATGAGATTATGTGCCGTAAATTTCGTCCCGAACCTCCGGTTCAAATTCTCGGCAACGGCGGCACGCACATCCGTATATCCCGCATTCTCCATATAACCGTGAAGCTCTAAGCTGTCCGTTTCATCCACCAAATCCTTCACCGTCTGATTAAGGGCGGCAGGAGCAGGAGTTGCCGGATTTCCCAGTGAGAAATCATAGACATTCTCCGCTCCGAACTTTGCAGCCATCTCCTTGCCCTCCACAAACATGGCACGGATAGCCGAACTTCCCTGCAGCGCCTTTTCTATTTTTTTTGAAATCATGATTCTTCCCTCATTTCTTATTCTATTTCCATAATAATATATTTGTCCTGCAAAGAATTTTCCTGTTTCACTTTGGGTATCATCACATATCTGTCCTACACAGAATTTTCCCGTTTCACTTTACCATATTAACACAAGAAAGTAAAGACCGGCACACTAAAATGCACCGGTCTTTTTCTTTCTGACCAAAGGTCAAACCTTATAAAAACTATCCTGTCACACACTCCGCAAAACGTAAAAATGCTTCCCTGCCCTCTTCGGTACACTTATATACGCCTGCGTCCTTCAATACCTCCATAAACACCAGACCAATCTCGGTCTGCACAATTTCGTGGAGTTTTTCCGGAGAAATCTCTCCTTCTAACCCGCTGCCCGGGGTAAATCCGTATTTCGGCAGAAATTCCTCCACCCAGTCTGCATGTTTTTCCAACACCTCGTCCTGGCGCAGGGAAGTTCCGTCCAGCAGCGCCTGCTCTAAAGCTGCCATCTCCCCTTTCAGACGTGCCGGAAGAACGGCAAGTCCCATAACCTCTATCAGGCCGATATTTTCTTTTTTGATATGGTGCAGGTTTGCGTGGGGATGGTACACTCCCAGAGGATGCTCTTCCGTGGTAATATTGTTGCGGAGCACCAAATCCAGTTCAAATTCTTCCCCCCGCTTTCTCGCAATAGGGGTAATGGTGTTGTGGGGCTCCCCCTCCGTCTCTGCGAAGACAAATGCCGCCTCATCGGTATAGCCTCTCCAGGCCAGCAAAATCTTATCTGCGAGCTCGATGAGACGCTCCTTTTTTTCTGCCCGGATACGTATCACGGACATAGGCCATTTTACAATGCCCGCCGTCACATCAGAAAATCCCTCAAAGCTGATTTCCTTTTCCACCGGGGCTTTTGCCATGGCAAACTCATAGTGACCACCCTGGAAATGGTCATGGCTTAAAATAGACCCTCCCACAATGGGCAAATCCGCATTGGAGCCTACAAAATAATGGGGGAACCGCTCCACAAAATCAAGAAGCTTCCCGAAGGTGGCACGCTCGATTTTCATCGGGGTATGTTTGGCATTAAAAACAATACAGTGTTCATTATAATAAACATAAGGTGAATACTGGAAAAACCAATCACTGTCGTTAATCGTCACCGGAATAATCCTGTGGTTCTGTCTTGCCGGGTGGTTGACACGTCCCGCATAGCCCTCGTTTTCTTTACAGAGCAGGCATTTCGGGTAACCGCTCTGTTTTGCCAGCTTCGCCGCCGCAATAGCTTTCGGATCCTTCTCCGGTTTAGAAAGGTTAATGGTAATATCCAATGTTCCGAACTCCGTGTCCGCCGTCCACTTCATGTCTTTTTTAATGCGGTATCTGCGGATATAATCACTGTCACGGCTCAGCTTATAGAAATAATCCGTCGCCTCCTTCGGAGAACCGTTGGCATAAAGCCGATTGAAGGTACCAATCACCTCACTGGGTCTTGGCATTAACATGCTCATAATTTTGGTATCGAATAAATCACGGTATGTAATGGTATTCTCCGGCATAAGCCCCTGCTCCGCCGCATAATCAAGCATTTCCCCAAGGATTCCCTCTAAGGCATCCTCTGCCTGCTGCTGCGTCATCAGCTCTTTTTTCTCATGGGCTGCCACAACTTCGTCCTCTAACTCATCTAACTGAAACAACTCTAACAGGCGGTTGACGGTGTATATTTTATCTTCCGGTTTTACCAGACCTGTCACCAAACCGTATTCCGTTAATTCTAAAATCCGTTCCTGAATCATATTCTTCCCCCTTTTCCTGCTATTTGATTTTTACCGGGCCGTCGCCAATCTCCACCACATAGAAATCTGCCGCATAGCCGATTTTCTCCTGATAGGCAGCTCCCACCTTTTCAATAAAGGTATCCACCGCATCATTCTTTACAATGCTGACGGTACAGCCGCCGAATCCTGCCCCTGTCATACGGGAGCCAATTACGCCATCAATCTTCCAAGCCTCTTCCACCAAAGTGTCTAACTCAATTCCGGTTACCTCATAATCGTCCCGGAGGGATACGTGGGAGGCGTTCATCAGCTCTCCAAATAACGCCACATCATTGTTTTTCAGTGCCTCCACTGCCTTGATGGTTCTCTGGTTCTCATAAACCGCATGCTTTGCACGTTTCTGGCAGACCTCGTCCTTGATGGCACCCTTGTACTGTTCAAACTCTTCCTCCGTCAAATCCCCAAGGGTATTAATTCCGATAGTTTCCCCAATCTGGGCTAAGGCAGTCTCGCACTCGCTGCGGCGCTCATTATATTTGGAATCTCCCAGTCCCCGCTTCTTGTTGCTGCAGGAAATAACGATTTTTGCATTTTCCAGTTTGATGGGGGCATATTCATATTTTAAAGTAGCGGTGTCTAAGAAAATTGCGTGATCTTTTTTCCCCATGGCAATGGCAAACTGATCCATAATGCCGCAGTTGACACCGTTGAATTTGTTCTCAGAATACTGTCCGATTAATGCCAAATCCTGATTTGTCACATCAAAGCCAAACATATCCCTTAAGATAAAGCCCGTCAGCACCTCTACAGAAGCGGAGGAAGAAAGACCGGAGCCGTTGGGAATATTGCCGAACAATACCAGATCCATTCCCTGCTCCACCTTCATGCCTTTTTCGCCAAACGCCCACATCACACCCTTGGGATAATTGGTCCAATCCGCTTCTTTCTCCGGTTTGAGCCCCTCCACTGAGGACTCTAAAATACCTAAATTTTCAAAATTCATAGAATAAAAACGGAGCTTCTTATCCTCCCTTTTTCTCGCCACACCGTAGGTACCAATGGTCAGCGCACAGGGAAATACGTGGCCGCCGTTGTAATCGGTATGCTCACCAATCATGTTGACACGTCCCGGCGCAAAATAAACGCCGATTTCCCCTTCATCCCCAAATAACTCCTTAAATTTTGCCAGTACCTCTTCCCAAACCATAGTAATTCCTCCTATACATCATTTTTTCTTGTTTCTTATTATAACGATTGCTTGGTTCTTTGCAATGCCTCTGGGCAAAACTGCAACATTGTGTTGAAAATCTGCAACAAAATTACATATCTACCGGAAAGCAGAAATGACAGTCCCCGGCAAATTTGCCGGAAGCTGCCATTTCATTCTCTTTTATTCTGCTTTAAAATCACAAATTAACTTCCATGCAGGCAGCACATTGCCCTTGTAATCAAACAGGGCCTGATTCGCCCACTCATTGCCGCAGGGACCCGGGTCCTCAATGTATTTTAAGGAAGCCGGAGTTGCCCAGCCGGAACCGCTGACCGGAATCCAGGCAGGCTCCCAGTAGAAGAAGCCCTTTCCCTTACCGCCATTGATATGGCTGATACGGTTTAAAAAGTCCTCCATGAAATCACACTGCCCCTGCACTGTCATGGGATACTCAATTTTTTCCACCAGGGCAGGTTTTGTGGCATAGCCCTTCCGCTCTTCGTCGGAGAGCTTTTCATACGCTTTATAGTCCTCCATGGTATATCCCATGGAAACCTCCGCCACAATCAAGTCCTTTCCGTAACGCTCCGCAATATCATTCATATTGTCGGTTAACATATCAAGGGTGCCGTGCCAGAACGGATAGTAGGACAGGCCAATGATTTCAAACTCCTCTCCCCGCTTTGTGAAATTGTCAAACCACTCCCGGTAAAGAGCATTGTTTCCACCGTTATCGAGATGTATCATCACAGGGATTTTTTCTAACGCCGTTTTGTCTGCCGCCTCTTTGAACTTTCCTGCCACACGCTCAGCATCCGCTTTCCTTACGGCTCTGATTCCTGCATTGACAAACGTTGCTATATTGTCATAGTTCGGCACTTTTCCTTCCGGCCAGAGCAGACCGTTAGACAGTTCATTTCCCACCTGCACCATGGTAATATTGACGCCGTTTTCCAAAAATGTCCGCATGGAATCCAGTGTGAAATCATAGACTGCCTGCTCTAACTCCTCCACGCCGTAGTCTTTCCACGCCTTCGGCTTAAACTGTTTCCCCGGGTCTGCCCAGAAATCACTGTAATGGAAATTCAGAAGAACCCCAAGCCCCGCCTCTGTGACTTTCTTTGCGATGGCAAGGGTGGTTTCCAAGTCGTTCTCTCCTGCTCCATAAGATTCCCCGGTTTCCGACCACGGGTCATTCCAGAGACGGAGACGGATGGTATCCACGTCATATTTTTTCATAATCTCTAAAATATCCATCTCTTTTCCGTCATCATAATACTTCGCCCCACATTTTTCTAATTCCAGTAATGTGGACAAATCCATTCCTTTTACAAATTTCTGCATTTTTTACCCTCTCTTTTTCACGCTAACTCTTATGTTGCATCCATGCTACGACTCAAATCTGTATGAAGAATCCCGCATTTTAGGCATTCTTCGGCATGAAGTTTAGAAGTTCTTGGCGAAACAGCCTCTGCTGCGAACCTTAGAACTTCTCTTCATGCTAGATTCCACGGAACCGGAACTTAAACTCCAGGGGTTTATCCACCGGAATATGGTACTCCGGATGTACCGGTGCTCCCCAGCTGTCATCGCCGCCGACACCCATCTGGCCCAATGCCACACGCACGATGGTATAATGTACCTCCGGCAATTCGTAGGCATGGGCCGCGTTCTCTATCTCATGGGGCGTATAAGGCAATACAGAGAAGGAAAGCTCATCTCCCTCAAACAGCAGTCCCCTGCCTTTGACATCCGTCACCTTTGCATAGCGGACTCCCATTTTATTGCCGCATTCCTGAGGCACTAAGTATTTCGCCATGTTATCCGCAGCTTTGTTGCGATAAATGCCCAACTTCGCTCCGTGCTGCCTGTCTGCATAGGTTTCCTCCGGTCCTAAGCCGTACCATTCTACCCGGTCATAGTCCGCATTCAAGGTAAACATCATACCAAATTCCGGCATATCTGGCAATTCCGGCACCGGATTGTAACTTAACTTTGTCTCTATAGTTCCGTCCCCGTACACCGTGTAGGCAACCCCGCATCTTGAACGGGGTGTCGTCGGCATATAATAAGTAAACCTCACCGTAACTGTGTTTTCCCCTTCTTCCACGGTGACAGCGGGAGGCAGATTTGTCTGGCTCTCGTCCGCTCTATGGCTGATATACATGCTGGCAATTTTCCACTGTCCGTAGCGGGCGGTGGCAAGGCTGCCGTAGTCGTTATCCACAGGCGCACGCCAGAAATTAGGCAGGGGCAGCCTTTCTATCATTTCCTTTCCTGCATAGCGGTAGGAAACAAGCCCGCCTTTTAATTCCGAAAACAGGCAGTCAAAATTCTCACCTTTCACGCCGATATTGTTCTTTCCGTGAATCACACGAATGGCTTCCTTCGGGATCTCAAATACCGTTGCCTTTTTGTACACCTTCTGTCCGAAAGCAACCTCATGTCCTGCCTTCGCCCACAAGGTATCTGCCTTTAATTTGAAGGAGACGGTCACCGTGTATTCCGCATCCTGCGGTATCTCAAAGGGCAGCTCCATAGAATCTTCCGACAATGGCGGCACGGTCATGTGCACCTTCTGTTTTTTTACAAAAGCCCCTTCTCTCTCTAAGATAACTTCACAGTTAAAAACTCCCGTATCTATAAACAGATTCTTATTGGTAACCGTAAAGTCTTTCTCCCCGAAGGAAACACTGATATTCTGGTAGTTGAATTTTACCTCCTGCATTTTCGGCGAAGCATCACGCTCTCCTCCGTAGCAGATGCCGTTTCCGCTGAAATTATAATCCGTGGGACGCTCTCCGAAATCACCGCCGTAAGCCTGAAATTCCTTGCCGTAGCGGTCTTTCTTTAAAATGGACTGGTCAATGTAATCCCAGATAAATCCACCCTGGTATCTCGGCTCCGTGTCCGTCAAATCGGTGTATTTGTGCATTGCCCCGCAGGAATTTCCCATAGCATGGGTGTACTCGCAGCAAATAAAAGGCTTTTCTTTATTTTCTGCCAGATATTTTTTAATGCCCGCCACCGTGGCATACATCTGGCTCTCCATATCGCTGGTATTGTTATAGCGTCTGTCCTGAAATACGCCCTCGTAATGCACCAGACGGCGGGAATCCAGCTCACGGAATTTTTCCGACATATCAAAGATCACTTTTCCGCCGTAAGACTCATTTCCACAGGACCAGATTAAAATGGAGGGGTGGTTTTTATCCCTCTGGTAGCAGGAATTGACACGGTCTAACATCATAGGCTCCCAGTCCCTATTATCTCCGGGAACAATGGTATCCATCTCTGCTTTTCCCTTTACCGCTGCATCCCAGGAGCCGTGGGACTCCATGTTATTTTCCGCAATCAGATACAGTCCGTATTCATCACACAAATCATAAATCCCGGAGGCATCCGGATAATGACAGGTACGGATGGCATTGATATTGTTCTGTTTCATGGTAATAATATCCTGCAGCAATTCTTCCCTTGAAACCACCCGCCCCGTCTTAGAGCTGAACTCATGGCGGTTGACGCCCTTAAATACAATCCGCTTTCCATTCAGGCACATAATGCCGTCTTTCATTTCAAAACGACGGAAACCGACCTTCTGGGAAACCACCTCACAGACCGTTCCCTCCTCTGTGCATAGTTCCAATGTCATGTTATACAGATACGGTGTTTCTGCACTCCAAAGCATCGGCTTTTCCACTTCTCTCTCAAAGGTAACTTCTCCCTCTGCCTTCCCTATGGTTTCCGTAAAAACGTTTTTCCCATATGCCGTCAGGGAAATTTTAATGCTTCCGCTGCCCTTTGTCTTTAATGCCAATTGCAGCCTGGCCGAGTTTAAATCCGCCTCCACCACCGGCTCCACCTTCATATCATACAGGTGAAATTCCGGCACGGTATAAAGGTAGACACTGCGGAAGATCCCGGAAAAACGGTAAAAATCCTGGTCCTCACACCAACTAGAAGAAGTCCACTTAAATACCTTTAAGGCAATCTTGTTTTCCCCGGCTTTCCAGTAGGGCGTCAAATCAAAGTCCGAGGGGGTGAAGCTGTCCTCGCTGTATCCCACATAGTTGCCGTTCATCCAGAGGGCAAAGCCGCTCTCCACACCCTGAAATGAGATATAGATTCCCTTTTTGATAAAATCCTCCGGCAGAGTCACATATTTCACATAACTTGCCACCGGATTAAATTCCTTTGGCACCTCGTCGCACCAGATTTCCTCCCTGCCGTCCCAGGGATACTGGGTATTGGCATACTGCGGAATATCATAGCCCTCCATCTGGATATGGGCAGGCACACGGATATCGTCCCATGTTTTACAGTTATATTCCTCTGTCTCAAAGCCCGGTATCGTCAAATCATTATTTTTTGCATAATGAAATTTCCAGATACCGTCTAAGGAAAAACGAAAACTGCTCTCCCCACTTTCTCCGGCAGAAGCGTAAGCCACGTGGTCGGAATGCGCCTCCATACAGTTTTCTTTAAAAAATGCCGGATCGCTTATTTTTTTTACATCAAATTCCATCGCAACTATTCTCCTTAGCTTTGAATCTATATTGTGAAGTATGTATATACCATACAAATTTCACCCGTTTTCAATTATTTATAGGCATTACCACCCCTTCAAGGCAGAAATCTTGTAATTTAACAGCTTGTGCTCATAGTTTTCCGGGTTGATTTTCCACTGATAGGGAGAGGTATTTAAGAACTTTTTAAAGTTCCGGTTAAAGGTGGAGGTAGTGGAAAAACCCACCTTCTGTGCCACAATATCCATAGAATCATTGGTTTTTTTCATCAAGTCACAGGCTTTTTGGATTCGCACCAGATTGACGTAGTCCACCGGAGACATATTCATACAGCTTTCAAAGATTCTTCTGAAATGTGTCTCGCTCATATGGCATGCCTGGGCCAGCTCTTCCACCCGTATCATATGCATATATTCTATTTTGACATATTCTAAGGCTGCACCAATCTGCGACACCCCTGCCACTTTCCTGGCGTTTCCCTCCGGCTCCACCTTAATGTCCTCCTGTTCGTTCATCCGCAGGATTTCCGTAATCAGCGCAAACAAAAGCCCCTTGACGCTGTCCACATAATGCTGGCGTTTTCTCCGCATTTCCTCCATAATCATACGGACCAGCAGCGCTAAATTACGGTTTTCCCACTCGTGGAGAAACAACGCCTTATATGTAAGCTTTGCCAGCATATCCCGTTGGTAAAACTCGTTTTCCGGATACATTTCCGCCAACAGCTGCGCCGGATCCAAAAACAGATATTCCCAGAAGCTCGCCCCTTCCTCCGAATCGCTGATGGTGATATGGGGGTAATTGGACGGTATCACACTGACCATGGCAGGCTGGTAACGCATGGAATGCTCATCTAACACCAAATCTCCCCCGCCGCTGCGGCAGTAACCGATTTCCATCAGGTTATGAAAATGAAGTCCTGTCTCATCATGTCCGTAATCCCTTATCCAGCTTTCTCCCAATAGCGCCAGCACATATTCATTCTGCGGCACTTCATAAAACCGAAGCTCCATGATTCCCGCTTTCTTTTTCTTCATTCAGCTGCCCCCCTTTCATCGTCACTTCGTTACACTCCTAAAAAAACAGCGGAGCGGAAATGCCCGCCCCGCTGCGTTCCTTTTCGTAGCTTAGTCGAAATCAAATTTCTCGAAACGCTCCATCATCGCACGGTAACGGAAACGAATCATCTCATTTTTCTCCAATACGTCCTCTTCTGTTCCGGTATACTGACAGCGGAGACAATAATACTCTTTTTTGTCCTTATCATAGAACATATCAATATCTAAATCCCTCATAAAGCAGGACGGGCATCTGTAATTTAATTTGCCTTTTCCAGATTGAGCCATGTTGAAAATACCTCCTTTTCTGCCATTGTCTTTTTATATCCCAAGGTAAACATTGGAGAAAACGCATATCCCTCACGGATATAGCCCTCTGCAGCCTCATCTTCCGTACTTAAAGATACCTTTGTCTCGATAGGCGGAACCACTGCACTTACTTCCTTTGCGCCTGCTGCGGAAGCCTCACGGCATTTATACTCATAATTGATGGTCTCGTCTCCGCAGGTTAAGGTAATGCCTGTCATATCCTCCGGATATTCGGTGGTACCATAGCATGCCACCATGTACTCGTTGATTTCCACTTTCGCAGAGGGGTCGCTCATCTCTAAGATGTTACGCTCAATACGGATACGTCCTGTTCCCTCTTCAAAGTATTCTTTCGTCTGCAGTTTTACAACCAGTCCGTCAAACTCAATATCTACCGGGTCTAAGGTAAGCACTCTTGCAGTTACGCTGCCGGAAGCGTCCTTTTCCTCAGAGAAATGAGCCTTTGTACGGCATAAGCATAAATCCACTTCTTCACCATTGTAGCAGACCTTCGCACTTCTGACGGTACCTTCTCCTGCGTAATGGGTGAAATATCCTGCACGGTATTTTTCCTGAATCAGGAACGGATAAGAAGCATCCTGTACATGCTTCGTTCCGATACCGACTTCCCATTTCAGCTTTGCGGCATAAGGACGTAAATCCACGATTGCTCCGCCCTGGTCCATGTTGACACAGGCACGCATAAATGGGTCACAGTACCAGAATACCTGTTTATCGGAGCCATATAAAATGTCTCTCCACAATGCACATTCCGGTTCGGTATAATGTTTCTTTTCACGGTAATAATCAGCAAATTCAGACATAGTCATATCTGTTAATTTTCCTTCTTTTTTCAACTTGCCGTAGTATGCACAGCCGTCCTCGTAGGATTTTAACAGCAGCTCATAAGGAGCCTCCCAACGTCCCATTTTGTTCATCCAGCCCGGCCCTACAAACATCATGTTATATGCGTAACCGTTGTTATATTTCTCTAAGTCGCGGTACTGGTCGATTAAGTTGTAAAGATAAGGGTATTCCCATGTTTTTGAGTCATAAATCATACCACGCAGTACGTTCTGCGGATGGGTTCCGAAGTTAGAACCATTTCCATCGTAACATGCAATCAAATCACGGGATAAGTGGGGGATTGCAACGATACCGCTGTCCTCTGCCTCATTAGCAGCCGGAGCGTGGGTGTTCTGTTTGGACGGAATCCATGGTGCCCATGGACCGCCGTCAAATAAAGTGTACCAGGAATTGTTGCAGGTATGGTAAGCCTTCGGGCCTTCCTCCCAACAGGTAGCAACGGCACATTTTACCATGGGATATTTTTCTTTGATGTAGTTGGTCAGCTCTGCGTCCAGATAGTAAGAGCCTGTTGACTCCGGATAGAAGCCAAACCTATCATAGAATTTCTCAAATACATCATTGACGATTTCCTTCTTATCCTCCATGGAGAACATCCAGATACAGAAATCCTTGGTATTATATTTCTCACGGAACTCCTTGCAGGGAAGTCCTAACAGAGACAATGCAATTTCATCGCCGTATTTCTCATGATGTTCTTTTGCCAAAGAAACTGCCTCGTCGTTAAACAGGCTGGCATAGGTCATCTGAATGGTTGTTTTTAAACCGTTTTTGTGGGCTGCCTCCTGCTGTGTTTTAAAAATATCCAGGGACTCGGTCAGCAGCGCCTTTCTTCCAATATCCTCCGTCTTACCATGACCGGTAACTTTTTCCGCATACTCTGGAACCATCTCCGGTCTATGGATAAGATTCAATACAAATTTATCCATTATTTTCCTCCTAGCAATTTTGCTTGCCTTAAATTATTGCAGAAGAACGCCGCTTCCTCGTTCTTCTAAAGCAGGTTTAGAAACACCCAGGCGGTGCACCCGCTGGTGCAGCGTCCTTAAATATTTCACCTGCCTGCCCTTTTCTCGGAAGAACGCCGCCTTTGCGTTCTTCTAAAGTAAGGTCTAGAACATCTTAGGCGGTGCACCCATTGGTGCAGCGTCTTAGATGTTCTCCTTACGATTTAGCCCTTTACAGCACCTCCGGTAATTCCTTCCACGTAGAATTTCTGCATGATGACAAACAGGATGGAAATCGGAATCGCCACAACAATACCACCTGCACAGAACAATGAGAAATAATCATTAACCAAGGTCTTCTGCAGAATATTGTACAGACCGATGGCAACGGTCCAATCCGCCGGATCTTTACTGTTAATCATCAATCTTGCCATTACGAAATCCATCCACGGATTTAAGAAGGAATTGATGACAGTATATACGATAATCGGTTTGGAAAGCGGAATAACGATTCTTGTAAAAATTGTCAATTCCGAAGCTCCTTCCAGCTTTGCAGATTCACGCAAAGAAACCGGAATCGTATCAAAAAATCCTTTACAGATTAAATATCCAAGGCCTGAACCGGCTGAATAAATTACAATCAAACCCACCAGACTGTCATTCAATCCAAGAAGCTTTAATACAAAATATACCGCAATCATAGAAAGTACGCCGGGGAACATTCCCAGAATGATAGAAAAATTCATCAATGGCTTTCTTGCTTTAAATCGCATACAGCTGAAAGAATATGCGACCATCAGTACAAAAATGCTTGATATAATACAGCAGAAAACACCAATAATCATGGAATTCTTAAACCATGCCGGGAAATTTGCCACCGTATTCGGTTCCAAAAATAGCCGTTTATAATTTACTATTGACCATTCTTCCGGGAAAAAATGCTGCGTATTAATTCCGGGATAAGCGCTTAACGAAGTAACCAGCAGCCAGATAATCGGGAGCAGCCAGAAAAGCGCCAGGAGTGTCAATACAATATGACGAACTACTATCTTCCATGTTTTCTTCATTATTGATACACCTCCTCTTTATCTCCTGATGTCATCTTTCCAAAGCTGATCAACGTGAGCACTGAACAAATCAGGAATACAATAATTCCGATTACAGATGCCATGTAATATTGCTTCGTTGTCGACTCACTTGTAATATTAAAGAGCCATGTAATCAAAAGGTCTGTTTCCGACGCATTCGCCGCTGCAAACGCACTGTTTGTCGTCACATAGTCACGCGTCAACAGATAAATGACATTAAAGTTATTAATATTTGAAATAAATGATGTAATCAGGCTCGGTCCGGTTACGAACAACATATAGGGCATCGTAATCTTCCAGAAAATCTGGAAATTGGTAGCGCCGTCAATTTTTGCACTTTCCAGCTGGTCATTGGGGATATTCATAAGAATACCTGTGGCAATCAGCATCTGATACGGAACACCAATCCAGATATTAATCAATATAATCATCACGTGTGCCCAGCCCGGTTTCGTCAGAAACGGAATGTAGGTAAGATTCGAGCTTAACAGCCCAACCTTGTGCAAAAAGGAAGTCAGTCCAATGGAGTCGCAAAATCCGTTTACAATACCGTAGTTAGAGAACATCTTGCTTATCAGAAGCAGGGTCACGAACTGTGGAATAGCAATGGTGATAATAAAGAGCGTTCTCCACATTTTCGGGAACTTTGTCTGTTCATTATTAATGAACTTCGCCAAAAGAATCCCGCCAATATAGGTCGTAAACGTTGCAAGGAATGCCCAAATCAAGGTCCATGCAAGAATTCTGATAAATGCATATCCGAATCCACCCGAACTGCTGTTCATAGAAAACAGATTTGCAAAGTTTTTCCACCCCACCCAGGTAAAGAGATTCGTAGGAGGCTGATGTGCCGCATCGTAGTTGGTAAACGCAATACATACCATGAAAATAATCGGAAGGACATTGATCAGCAGCACGCCGAGACTCGGAAGCGTAAGCAAAGTGATATAAAATCTCCCATTAATTAATTCCTTGCAGTCCTGCCGGAAGGTATTGATGTGTTCGCCGTTTTCTTTCATCGTTTGGAGGCGGTACACTGTCTTCATATTGCTTATGTATAGTAAAATAAATGCTGCAATAAATCCTAACCCAATGATACCGCACAGGAGAATCAGCAGTGAGTTATCGTAATCATTGACAGTCTTTGTCAAGGTAGTCAAATCTAAGGTTTCTTGTCTCTGAACAGTACCGAGTGTATTTAATTTACAAATATACTGCCAGGAAAATGACGCTGTAAATGCAAAAAAACCAATCTCAATCAAAGTCATCAGAATGCCTTTGACAATCTGCTTTCTGCCAATATATCCCGCTCCCATGATAACAAGGGAAAGCTTTGTCCAGATATCGCCTTTTGCTACAGCTATACCAAAATCCACAAAATAAGTTTTTAAATTATTTAAAAAATTCTTCATAGGGAAACTCCTCTCAGAGTTATTTCAACATTGTTTTCCAGCTGTTTTGTTTAAGAAAAACGTAACCCACACCCTCAGGGTAAATGGGTTACGATTTTCATATCCACTTAAATCACTCAGAAAAAATTACTGTACAGGATTGGTAATACCGGCAACCGCCTCATCAAGAGCCGCCTGAACATCATCAGTTCCCTCAAATAATGTAACCCCAAGGGTATTTCCTGACTCCCAGAAATTACCGCCGACTCTCTGAAGGTCAGCAAATTCTGACTGTGCTGCCAAAGCTTCAATCTCAGGAGAAGAAGCCTGTGCTGCCGCTGCTGTGTTTGCAGGACCGTCTGCAGTTGCCTTATAAATTTTCACCTGGCTTTCCTCGCTGGTAATATACTCAGCAAGAAGCATTGCCCATCCTGGGAAATCAGAGTAAGCATTTACACCAACAAATTTATATCCGGCAAAGGATCCCATCTGAACTGTCTGTCCGCCTGCCTGGAAGGTAGGAAGTTTTGCCGCTGCATATCCGTCGCCATATGCTTCCTTTACAGTGTTGGCATCCCATGTTCCGTCAATATAAGCAACAAGGTCACCGGTCTGAACCATGGACATTGCATCTTCACTAGCGATATTGATAACTGCATCGCTTGAACAGATATTCATAACTGCCTCAGCAACCTCAGCGCCGGTAGGGCTGTTTGTAGTGGAGTTCCAGTCACAAACTGTATTTACGCCATCATCTGCCAGTGTAGCTGTAAGGCCAGCACCTGAGAAGAATCCGTATGTATACCATACGTTGCCAATGTCAATCCCGACCTTCTTGCCGCTTGCTTCCGCCGCTTCTACAAGGCTCTCCCATGAACCGGCAGCCTCATCAGAAATAAATTCCGTGTTATAGTACAGGAAATAACCGTTAGATGCACTGAGCGGATACGCATAAAGCTGTCCGTTCATAGAAGCCGCATCTAAGATTCCTTCTGCATAAGCTTCGTTTAAGTCATAGGTAAATGTGGTAGAAACCGGATTAAGGACACCTGCCTGTACCAGTTCATTAATCTGGTCATCTGCAAATACGAATACATCCGCACCTGCCTCCACGTCGTTTAACAGGTCATCCTTACAGTCGGCCTCACTCTCGGCTCCAATTGTAATATTAAACTCAACATCCGGATAAGCAGCCTTGAACTCATCCACAAGCTGCGCCATAACTGTCTGATAAGCTTCAAGTTCGGAGCACCATACCGTAAGGTCAACCGGACCTTCTGTAGCGGCAATCAGGTTTGCAACCGCATCCTCTGAAGCAGCTGCCGTATCTCCGCTCTCCGCTGCACCGGTATCAGCTTCTGCTGTAGCATTGTTATCTGCTGCTGCGTCTTGGCCTGCTGTATTGCCGCTTGCAGCATTACCGCTGTTTGCCGCATTGTTGCCGCATCCTGTAAGCATAGCTGCTACCATACTTGCACACAATAATGTACTGATTACTTTTTTCTTCATTTTGAAAATTCCTCCCTTTTCAATACTATTTGTGTAAAACACCTCTGCCATGCGCCTCTTGCGTTTTGTTGTGTTTCGCATTCGTGCACAATGCGCAATCGGTTGTTCCATGGTTAAAGTATATTCCTTTATTGTTTTTGTGTCAATGTCCATATTTTATAATATAGTCAGTCAATTTTTGTTGATTATTTACAATATTATTAGATATATGTCCATGCATTTTTTTCCATTTTGGGCCTTATTGCAACCGTTAAACCTAAAAAATGCGCGCATATTCGGTATTTCTCAGCTGCATGGAAAAACTCTTAATGACAAAAACAACTATTCTTATTGACGAAGCTTTTTACAGGAAATTTTCTTTAAAATACATAATAATTTTTCATTCCCATATACTATTCATGAGGTGCATGCTATGAAACATTTAAAACACTACACAATAATTGGGATAATTTTCGTTCTGATCACAGGAACGCTTGCTCATTTCCTATATGATTGGACGGGAAACAATCATATAGTCGGACTTTTCACGCCAATTAGTGAATCGATCTGGGAGCACATGAAACTGTTATTCTTCCCCATGTTGACATACTCGCTTATAATGATTTTAAAATTCTACTCAAAATACTCATGTATACTTTCTGCCTTATGTTTTGGAATTTTAGTGGGTACATTTCTAATCCCGATTTTTTACTATGCGTATACCTCCATCCTTAGTAAAAATATTTTTATTTTGGATATCAGTATATTCGTTTTAAGTACTGTTATTGCCTTTTGGCTTTCTTATAAACTTACATTGTCCTGTCGCTTAGAATCTTATACCTCTTTACTATGCATTATGGTGTGCATTCTTTTCGTTTGCTTTTTGGTGTTCACCTATTACCATCCGAATATTGCTATTTTTCAAGATCCAACCATTATGAAAACAAGATGAAACAGATTTTTACCATAATCCGGGATTATATTTCTATATTCATTTGCAATTTTAATTACATCATGACTCGCTCCACCTGCTCTTTTATCCAACGATATTTTCGTTGATATTTCGATATCACAAAAACATTTTCATACACTCCTTCCACTAACTCTTTAAAGCTCATATCTGTTTTATATTGCTGCAGGCTAATATCACTTGAAATTCCTCTTCTGTCATCCAATATTGAGACTAGTACATCGTTCGATAATTAACTGGACTTTTTGATAGGCAGTGTATCAACGATAACCTCTTCGGATACATCTAT
>ERZ808024.81-NODE-81-length-99166-cov-10.470537_pt1 | contig 99166 bp, 100 predicted proteins | sample MGYA00380181_ERZ808024 | MGnify/ENA primary metagenome ERZ808024 (study PRJEB31490, sample SAMN06133413) | mouse gut metagenome | isolation source: Z2_1 | host: mice | place: China: Chengdu | collected 2015-05 ...
ACGCCTCATTCCTCCGCCTTGCATATAAAAAATCATTCTGCGTTATATGGCTAGGAACTTATTTTTCGGTGTACTAGAAAAAAGCCGCATGCCTTTCTCAGGCATGCAGCTTATTAAAATTCAAAAACAGCAACTCCATACGGCGGCAGCTTGTAAGCGAATGAAAACGGCCTTCCATCGCACTCCTGCTTCACAGCCTTATAGATAACCGGTCTCTCTTCTCCTTTTCCTCCGTACTTCACATCATCGCTGTTCAAGATCAGCTTATACTGCTTCTTGCGCGGCACGCCTACCCTGTAATCGTCCCTCGGCATCGGTGTGAAGTTGCACACGAACAGCAGGTTCTTCTTCTTTCCCTTCGAATGCCTTACAAAGCTGAAGATACTCCTGCTCGCATCATCCGCATTGATCCATTCGAAGCCTTCCCAACTGTCGTCCATCTCGTACATCGCCCGGTTGCGCTTATACAGATGAAGCAGATCTCTCACCCAGTTCTGGATCTGCTGATGTTCGTCTTCCGCCAGGAGGAACCAGTCAAGCTCTCTCTCCTCGCTCCATTCCCGAAGCTGTGCGAATTCCTGTCCCATGAACAACAGCTTCTTGCCGGCATGTCCCATCATAAACGCATAGCCGACCTTAAGGTTCGCATACTTGTCAAAGCCCAGTCCAGGCATCTTATTCAGCATAGAGCACTTCAGATGAACCACCTCATCATGCGACAATACCAGGATATAATGCTCGCTGTGCGCATAACTCATGGCAAATGTCATCTGATTGTGATGATCCTTCCTGAAATACGGATCAAGCTTCATGTATTCCGTAAAATCATGCATCCAACCCATATTCCACTTCAGGCTGAATCCAAGACCGTCATCCTCCACACTGCCGGTCACCATCGGCCAGGCCGTCGACTCCTCCGCAATCATGACCGCCCCTGGATTCCTGCCAAGAACAACAGAATTCAGATGCTTGAAGAAATCGATCGCCTCCAGATTCTTATTCCCGCCGTACTTATTGGCAACCCACTGGCCGTCCTGCTTGCCGTAATCCAGATATAACATGGACGCCACTGCATCCACACGAAGTCCGTCCACATGGAACTGCTCAATCCAGTACAGGGCATTGGAGATCAGGAAATTACGCACCTCGCTCTTGCCGTAGTCGAATATCTTCGTTCCCCAGTCAGGATGCTCTCCCTTCTTCGGATCTGCATATTCATAAGTAGGTGTTCCGTCAAAATCTGCAAGGCCATGGATATCTCTTGGGAAATGAGCCGGTACCCAGTCCAGGATAACGCCGATCTTATTTCTATGGAGATAGTTGATCATCCACGCGAAGTCCTCCGGCGTTCCATATCTCGAAGTAGGCGCAAAATATCCGATTACCTGATATCCCCAGGACCCGTCAAAAGGATGCTCCGCAATACCGATCAATTCCACATGCGTATATCCCATATTCTTAAGATATACTGCGATCTCCTTCGCAAATTCCCGGTAATTATAGAAGCCCTCGTCCTCTCTTCCCGGATGGCGCTTCCATGATCCGATATGCGCCTCATAGATCGACATCGGCTGTTCCGTATGTTTCCAGGCCTTACGATTCTCCATCCATACATTATCCGTCCACTTGATCTTCGTAAGATCTGCGACTCTGGATGCCGTACCTGGTCTCAGCTCCGCGTAAGTACCAAAAGGATCTGCCTTGAATACAAATTCCCCCTGATAAGTCTCCACACAGAACTTATACAGATCATACTCTTTCACATCTGGAATAAAACAGGTATATATGCCAAGAGGTTCTCCTCTCTCCATCGGATTCGCCTCCATATTCCATTCATTGAAATCGCCCACAACGGATACTGAACGCGCATGCGGCGCCCACACCGCGAAGTATACGCCTTCCTTTTTTCCCTTCTTGACCTTATGAGCTCCAAGCTTCTTATAGATCTCATAATGATTGCCCTGTCCAAAAAGATAATGATCCAGTTCTCCGACTTCATATGGTTTTGCTTTTCTTTGTGCCATATAATCATCCCTCACATTCTGTTGCGATATATATGTCTATTATACTTTAGACTGGCATAAAAAGAAAGGGTTTTGACCAATCTTAACAGTCAAAACCCTCTTTATTTGCAACACTTCAGAAAACTGCCCTGCTGCATGCTAAAATCCATCTAAAATCACTGCCGGAAATGTGCTCAGATCTTAAAATCTTCTTCCTTCAGGATGATCCTGTCAGATTCATCCGTACCTCTTCCGAACACTCTTCTCGCCAGATGCTTCACATTCGCCTTCTGTGAATGCTCGATCGCCTCATCCATGATATCTTTGACCTCCGCAACCGATACTGCATGGTCTTCCCTCTGCATTACATCGATCCTGCTGTACAGTGCAAGGATACCCATCTCATCCAGCTTATAGCCGTTCTCCTTCGCGTACGTCTGTCCGAAGGTAACCAGCTCGTCATTGACAAATACCGGAAGCTCCAGCTTAGAATTGAACTTCTTCTTAAATTCCGGGTTCGCCGTCAGAATACGTTCAAGCGGCTTCCTCTGATCCTCCAGCACAAAGAGCATCTCACCCGTCTTCCTCTCCATCAGGCGGTTCAGTTCCTTGATCGTTCGGGAATTCAGTTTACCGGCCTTCTCAACGATAATAGCTCCGCCGCGCAGCTTCTGGATAATATTCGTCAGTTCCTTCTTATTCAGCGATTCGCCTGTCACGATCGCAACCTTTCCTTGCTTCAGATTCCTCTGCTTCTGGATCGCTTTTACAATGTCCACTGCCAACACCGTCTTACCGGAACCCTTGCGGCCGATCACCAGAAGATTGCCGGTCTTAGAGGTCCCTTCCTTGCGGGCTCTCCTGTCGTTATCCAGCACCTCCACGATCTGTTCACTCATTCCCCTTACCGGTACAAAATATGAAAACAGCTTCTTCTGCTCCTCGGTAAGTCCCGCCTTCAGACCGATCTCACTGGTCGCGCTCAGATCATACCGCCCGGTAACGACAAATCCCGTATCAAAAGGAACTCCGCTGCCTTTCGCCTTCTTGATCCGCGCCTGAATCTCTTCCTCAGACGGTTCCTCGATCTCAAGCTCTTCTTCAAAGTCTTCGCTCTCGAATTCGTCTTCGTCAGCCTCCTCGAAGTCCTCTTCCTCAGATTCCTCTAAATCTTCATCCTCGAAATCCTCTTCTTCAAAATCTTCCTCTCCGAAGCCTTCCTCTTCAAATTCGTCTTCTATATAATCCTCTTCGAAGTCCTCGTCTGAGTCCTCTTCAAATTCGTCCTCAGAATCATCCTCGTAACCTTCTTCCAGATCCTCGTCAGATTCCTCCTCAAAATCCTCTTCCTCGAATTCGTCTTCTTCTAAATCCTCTTCCTCAAATCCGTCCTCAGAATCTTCTTCAAACTCATCATCCTCATATTCGTCCTCTTCAAGATCCTCATCCTCAAAGTCTTCCTCTTCAAACTCTTCGTCAGATTCCTCCTCAAAGTCCTCCTCTTCGAATCCGTCGTCAGATTCCTCTTCAAAGTCCTCTTCTTCAAATCCGTCGTCAGATTCCTGTTCAAAGTCCTCTTCTTCAAATCCGTCGTCAGACTCCTCAAAGTCTTCTTCAAACTCATCGTCAGACTCCTCAAAGTCTTCTCCAAATTCCTCGCCGGACTCTTCCTCAAAATCTTCCTCTTCAAATTCCTCGTCAGACTCCTCAAAGTCTTCTCCAAATTCCCCGTCAGACTCCTCAAAGTCTTCTTCAAATTCCTCATCAGACTTTTCAAAGTCTTCTCCAAGCTCCTCGTCAGACTCCTCAAAGCCTTCTCCAAGCTCCTCGTCAGATTCTTCCTCAAAGCCTTCCTCTTCAAACTCTTCCGCAAAGTCCTCTCCAGATTCTTCCTCAAAGTCCTCTTCTTCAAACTCTTCGTCAGACCCCTCAAAATCCTCTTCAAATTCCCCGTCAGATTCCTCAAAATCCTCTTCAAGTTCCCCGTCAGACTCCTCTTTTAATCTGCCTTCCGCATCCTTTCCGAGATCTTTCCCTTTCAGATCATCGATCGCAAGAACCCCTTCATCAAAGCCGCGGTTCTTGGCTGCGTCCTCAACGATCCCGCTTAACAGCTTCTCGTCGATCTCCTCGACGCTGACATCCTCCTCAGGCTCCGAAGCGTCTTCTCCCAGTTCTTCCATAAGCCTGACAATATCATCCGGTATCCTCTGCGTCTTACCGTCGACTGGATTCTGCTTCTCCTCAGCCCGGTCCGCCGCAACTGTCTTCTTCGTCGTCTGTTTTACCTTAGGCTTCTCCTTCTTAATCTCTGTCTCTATATCCAGACTTTCGGATTCGCCCTCTACCATCAGATCTATATCCGGTATCCCATCCATCAGGTCAGCCAGATCCGCTGCTTCTTCTGCAGAAGCGTCCGTCTTCTCTTCCGCCTCACTGTCTTCTGCTGACTTGCCGGAGGCTTCCCCGGCCGCCTTGCGCGCGGCAATCTGCCCTGCCTTGCGCAATGCCTCTTCTGTAATCTTACGCGCTTCCTCTTCCGCCTTGCGCACCGCCTCTTCTGCGGCCGCCTTCCTGGCGGCTGCTTCCTCTTCCGCTTTGCGTGCCGCCTCTTCCGCCGCTGCCTTCCTGGCGAGCGCTGCTTCCTCTGCCTTGCGCGCGGCTTCCTCTGCGGCTGCCTTGCGCGCCTCGGCTGCCTTCAATGCCGCCCTCTCTTCCGCTGCTTTCTCCTCGGCCGCCTTACGTTCTGCCGCTTTACGCAGAGCTTCCTTCTCAGCAAGCTTCTTTACCGCATCTTCTCCGTCCTCTTCACGGGACTCTCCTTCTCCTCTGGCTCTTCTCTCCGCCTCTCTTCGCTCCAGCTCTCTCTGTAAGCCGATCTCATCACGCTCCCTGCGAAGCCTCTCGTCATCTTCTTCTCTCTGTCTCTCTATAGCCTCAGCATTCGCTCTCTGTTTCGACTCCCATTCCTGCAGGATCTCTTCGATACGCATCTGTCCCGTCGCACGGAGCGCGCTCGTCTTCTTGTCTGTCTTTATCCTTACCGGCTTCTCTTCACGTACCGGTTCCTTCACCTGCGGTGTCTCCGGCTCTTCTATCTCCAGAGTCTCTTCGGCAGGAGCCGAAGCTGCTTCCTCTGTCTTCTCTTCTTCTTTCTTACTATTGATCAGCGCTTCCATATGTATCTGGCCGGTAACCTGACGAATCCCTTCTTTTACCCTGGCCACAGTCTTCTCCACACTTCGCATTCCGCTTGCAAATGCCATTCCGTTGGCAAGCGCCTCCTGCAGAGTCGCGCCCTTCACAACCTTCTTAATAGAGGAATTCTGCGCTGCCGCCGCTTCCTCGTCCGCTTTCAGATCTGCAGTCTCCCTCTCTGCAGCGCCGGCAGATTCCTGCTGTTCTTCCTCACCGGCAGGCGCACTCTCCTTGTTCTGTTCATTAGGCAGGACCGGCATCTTCGCAGACGTATTGCGCTTCAAAGGACGCGGCTTCTTAGATGATCCCGGCCACGCGTCATACTTCTCCTGCTGAAGAGGGGTAAGCGGCTTATACTGCATCTTAAGCTCCATGGCCTGATAGACATATTTGCCCTCGCTGAACCAAAGGATCAGATCGTCGCACTCCTCCAGGCATTCCGCCGTCATCCCTGCATCATGATACAGCTTCGCCAGCTCAAACGCCCATTTTTCAATGTATTCTGATTTCTTAAAATCCTCCAGGGCGGCGATCTGCTCACTGAGAGGCGCTCCCTGTGCACTTAATATCCGGTATTTTAATATGTACTGATTCGGGTCCTTCGGCGCAAGCTTCACGAACTCCTCATAACAATCCGCCGCTTCCTCAACATCATTAATCTTCAACGCAAGCAGCCCTAATCGATACGCTATCTTCCTGCTCCCCGGAGAACGATCGAACGCTACAAACAAAATATCACGGCTCTTCTGATATTCACCGTTATACTCATAGATCTCGCTTACAGAATTCAGAGTAGCGACATTCTTGACTCTCCGCCAGTCAATCGTATCCGCGATCTCCATCGCTTTCTTGTACTGCTTCTTCTCCATGTACTCCTGCATCTGTTCTGTTTTCACCCTATATTCATATTTATCCAAACTTCTCACCTCAAAAAATTTGTTAAAACTGCATTATTCTACACTTTTACGAATATAATTCTATCATACGCCATGTGTAATGTCAAAATATACGATGAAAAATGCCAAATATCTTTATATAAGATATGCCAGAATCCTCCATACGACACCAGCAATTTTTAAACACCCTGCACTGCAGCGCGTCTTAACCGGCCAAAAAAGGAGCACTGCTTCTTAACTATACTATAGTTATTACACAATGCTCCGTTAATTTTCTATATTAAGTTTTATCATATTCTCATATAAATCGGAGGATTCTACTTAGATTAAGACGTTCCCTTCTGCCCTTTTATCTTATACCTGTCCTGTCATTCCATACATCGCTTCCAAGGTAAAATGTACGGAATAAACTTGCCCCTCACTGGTATAGATCGTTATCCCTTCTATAAATTCTTATGGATGCCCGCTACGGCTTGTGCAACTTGTCAGCTTTCCTCTTAGCTGATAATGATTCGATCTGTTAGGTAATGTTATAATCCCCTGTACATCGTCTAATCATCCCAAATCTGTTGTGGTATCATTCTCAATATGTCTGCAAATCCTTATCTATCTCTTCTATATTATCCGGTCTCTTCATCTCCGACTCTTCTTCTCATTCAAATTACCGGCTTATCTCTCTATGGTTAAGGCTTAATCTACGGGAACTTCTATTTGCCATACCACTAACATATTGAGTTGTTGAATCTTTTACATTGTCCAATGGAATAAGCCTCCTTTCGTATTTCTTTTGGATTGAATATATGATATCACGCTCCGCCATATTTGTCAACACTATTTCTATATTTTATTTATATAAATTTATAACAATAGAATTATATCAAAATATTCTGATTATTATATTCTTTTTCAACAATTCGCGCAATACTATACACTTTTTTGTTAACCATTTTATAATTTAAGTTGACATTCTTGCAACTCTCTTCTATACTTGAATCATGATACCAAGCGCAGAAGGAATTCCGGTATCACATCTAAATCTCAAGAAAGGAAATCTACAATACCATGAAAAATGCTACAACAAGCCGCCTGTCCACACGGCGTTTGGTCCTGATCGCACTGATCACCGCCGTTACCTGTATCCTGGCTCCTTTCGCAGTCCCGATCCCGGTAAGCCCTGTTCCGATCTCTCTTACGAATCTGGTTCTGCTGATCAGCGTCTACATACTCGGGTGGAAGGACGCTGCCATCAGTTATTTCGTATATCTGCTGCTGGGCGCCGTCGGCCTGCCTGTATTCTCCGGGTTTGCCGGAGGGCTTGGCAAGATCGCCGGACCGACCGGGGGATATCTTCTCGGATTTATCTTCATGACCATACTTGCAGGGATCTTCGTCGAGCGGTTCTCTGACAAACGTTTTATTATTGTTATCGGAATGGTTCTCGCAACCTTCATTGCCTATGCCTTCGGTACGGCGTGGCTCGCTCTCCAGATGGAGACAACGTTTGCAGCGGCTCTCTCCATCGGTGTATTCCCCTATCTTCCCGGCGATGCGGTCAAGATCATTCTCGCCGTCATCATCGGTCCTATATTGAAAGCCCGGCTGCAATATCTCCAGTGACAAACAGGCTGAAACATTCATACCGTCTAATGTTTCAGCCTGTTTTGTTATATCATCGTCTGCGGGCCTTCTCCCACTCTACAAGATCAGATCGTCCGTCTTCTGATAATCTTTCAGGCTGTAAGCCTCTATAATGTTCCCCTGTACGACATACAGCGTATCTTCTATATAGAGCCCCCTGGAATTCCTCATTGCGTTTCCATTGATCTTCTCTTCCATATTACAGGAAAATCCGCCGTCATCATCGTATTCGAAGAGGAAATATTTCTGGCCGCCCTCGGAATTCCCGGGGAATCCTATGATATTCCGTTCCGGGCTGATCAATGCCGCTTTATAATCATAAGATACCGCTGTATCGTACACGTTCTTCAACACATGGGTATCCGCCTCTTTCACATCCGTCTTGTCGGATATGTCGAACATCGTAAGCTTAACGCCGTCTGTCACCAGGGTCTCCTCGTCCACATTCATACCGATCCCGAGAAGTCTGTCTTCCCCGTAGAAGTGAAGGTATTCTGAGAATCCGGGAATCTTAAGCTCCCCGACGATCTTCGGCTTCTTCGGATCGGTCAGATCCACGCTGAACAGAGGATCTGTCTCACGGAAGGTCACGAAGTATCCCGTATCTCCCATGAACCTTGCCGAGTAGACTCTCTCATCCTTCGCAAGCTCTTCGATAGAACCGATCTGCTCTAATTCTTCATCCAGAATATATACTGAATTCGAATCTGCTCCTCTCGAATCATTCTTGGTTGTGACCACCCTAAGATTCCCCTCATATTCATCGATACAGAAGGAATCCTTCAGATACCCGTCAAACTGTCCCTGGGCCTTCGCCTTCAGCTGTCCGTCCTTGTATGCAACCTTTCGGATGGTCGTAACGCATCCGCTGCCCGAATACCCCCATTCCTCTTCGTAGAAATAGATATTCCTGCCGCTCACATACAGGCTTCCTCCCTTTGACATAATCGCCTTGCTGTCCTTCGCCTTATCCGGCTTCTTCAGATCTACCGCCGTAATAACTTCATACATATTCGCCTGCGAGATCTGCGGGAGATAGATATCGTCTGCGTTCATAACATTTTCATTGATCAGCGGCACGAATTCCCTTGGTTCATGCAGGCTTACCTCGTTCCAGATATGGCACTCGCTGAACAGGTACAGATACCCATCCGCCATTCTGGATGAATTATAACTCCCGCTTTGGCTTACCCTTCCTTCCTCAGCCGGATTTTCGGGATCTTCGATATCATAAGTCACAGCCACGACTGCCGGGTTCTCATCACCACGGTAAGAAGGATCTGACGAATAGAGCATCATGGAATCGCCCCGGCTGCACACCGCAACAAGCTTCTTCTGCTCCGGCTGCACATAGAATTCCTGAATATAACATCCGCTGCCAACCCCGATCTCAGCCACCTTCTTCATATCCTGCCCTCTGGCGTCAATAACGGCGATCTTATCCTCTTCATCCTCCAGAACATACAGGTAGGCTCCGTCCGTCTTCACAATATCCCCTTCGTCAACGCCCTCTTGTCTGACATTCGTCTCCGAGTATCCGCCTCCTTCAGATGCATCCATACTCTGTGCCGCACCTGCCGATACACTGTCGTCCAATGCTCTGTCCTGCTCTGCGTTCTCCGTCATTGCGAATTCCTCTTTCATACCTCCGTCAGCCGACTCTGCTATCATATCATAGGACTCATGCTTTACGACAGAATCCGACCGCTCTCTCTGCTGCCGCTGATATTCCTCCAGATATCCATAGACCTGGTCATAACTCTCTGCCTGCGCAATCATACGGCTGCCGTCTATATGATCTTCCCTGACCTTCGACCCCGACGTCCGATTGCTGCTATCTGTCTTGATCATGCTGTCCGCTCCCGAAGCCTTCCATGCCGCGACACCGATCACGACCGCCATACATGCCGCTATCAAAGCGCCGGTCTGACGGGCGCCCCACTTGCTCCTCTTCTCCTGCTCTTTATCCTCCAGCATCCGGCGGATATTATCGGGCTTAAGCTTCTCCGGGACTTGTATGTCCGCCGTCTTCTGCTTCACCTGCTTCAGCACATCCTGTTCTCTCTTATCCATACAGCCACCTCCTTTTTGCCTGCCTTATCGCAATACACATTCCATCTTCTGCAGTGCGCGGCTTCTCTTAGAACGCACCGTATTGGGGTTCATCTTCAAGGCATCTCCGATCTCATTGCTGTTATATCCGCCGAAGACAGACAATCCTACGATCGTCTGCTCCTCTTCTTCCAGAAGGAAGAAAGCCTTCCTCACATCCACGGCCAATCCTATATCAGGCTCCTCATAAGCTGCCTGCATATATTCTTCCTCACCGAAATAATTCCGCCAGACCGTTTCCTTTTTCAGTCTTTTCTTGCAAATGTTTGACACTATCGTGAATATCCAGCTCTTGAACGCTTCTGAATTCCTGAGTTTCCCTATATTCTCATAGGCAGCTACCACCGCCTCGCTGACAGCATCCTCTGCTTCCTGCTGATTCTGCATCATACACAAGGCAAACCGGTACAGATCCACATAGACTGTCTTATACATCTGCGCAAATGTCTTCGCATCGCATCTCATATCTTCTCCTCCGTCAGTTACCAATCCGCACTATCTCATCCTACTATATATAAGAGTCAAAAAAGGGGGCTGCTGTTGCAGCCTCCCCCTAAAAATTTATCCTCTGTAATAATTAATCAGACATCCTTTTAATATGATCTCACGCTCCGCATCCGTCATATCGCCGGTCTTAAGAAGTATCTCCTTCCAGTCGTTCCCTGCACCCACTGCATACGCCCTGATCTCTGAACGTTTTTCCTCAACTGCTTTTCTGATATCCGGTACAAAGATATAATCTCCATTCCGGAAACTTAAGCTCTCGTGTCCTTCCTCCGTAATAAACGGAAGCATACCCCAGTTGATCAGGTTCGAGCGGTATCTCTTGGTCGCGTACTCGTTGGCGATATTCGCCCATCCGCCAAGCACCTTCTGGCATGACGCAGCCTGTTCTCTTGCGGAGCCGTCTCCCGGCTTCACTGCGAATATCGTGCTGCCGATCCCAAGATTCCCGCTTCCGACCTCTGGATAAGTCTCATGGATCTTCACCATAACCGGCTTAAGCTCAGCCAATACCTCCAGCGGACACTGTCCGGCCTCAATAGCCTTCTGTGCCTTCTGTACCTCCTTCGCACGGCCCACATAGGCAGGATCCTTCCTGGACAGCGCGAACTCAGCAAGTCCCAGAGGATTGGACCGGTAAGAAGACGTCTCCCCGGAAGGAATCAGCTCGTCCGTCGTCGTAACCGGATCGTGGATCTCGGACACCACCTTCAGAAGCAGGTTCTCTGGCAGTGCCGCCATCTTCGGCCAATCCTTGATATTCGGTCCGAACTTGATCTCCACAGACGGATCCGCCTCTCCCTTGCTGTCAAATACTCGGTTGGCATAGATCTTCCGGTCAAAATAATACTTCCGTCCCTTATACTCTGCATCTATATCCGTAGCCGGAGTCAGGAAGCCCTTGTTCGCCGCCGTCGCCGCGATAGAACGTGCGTCCATAAGCGCCACGGACGCGATCTGCCCGCTCTGCAGCTTAGAGCCCTCGCGGTTCGGGAAATTCCTCGTTGAATGCCGGATGGAGAAGGCATTGTTCGCCGGTGTGTCCCCTGCGCCGAAGCAAGGTCCGCAGAAGGCCGTCTTCACAATAGTTCCCGCCTGCATCAGATCCGCTGCCGCACCATTCTTCACCAACTCCATATAGATCGGCGTACTGGCCGGATACACGCTGAATGTAAATTCATCCGCACCGATATAACGTCCCCGGATGATATCCGCCGCCGCACAGATATTCTCGAATCCGCCGCCCGCACATCCGGCGATTATTCCCTGTTCCACATATAATCTGCCGTCTACGATCTTATCCTGCAGCGTATAATCTACAGCTCCGTCAAGACTTACCTTCGCCTTCTCCTCCACATCGTGAAGCACATCCCCAAGATTTGCATTGACCTCGTCGATCGTATAGACATTCGACGGATGGAACGGCATCGCGATCATCGGCCTGATATCGCTTAAGTTCACGTATACCATACCGTCATAATATGCCGTATCTCCCGGCTTCAGCTCCTTATAATCCTCTTCTCTTCCGTGGATCTCATAGAATTCCCGGATCGTCTCATCCGTCTTCCAGATAGAAGACAGACAGGTTGTCTCTGTAGTCATAACATCGATTCCGATACGGAAATCCGCGCTTAACTTCTCCACACCCGGTCCGACGAACTCCATCACCTTGTTATTCACATAACCGTTGCCGAATGTTGCCCCGATAATGGCAAGCGCCACATCCTGCGGCCCTACCCCCTTGATCGGCTCCCCGTCAAGGTAGACTGCCACTACGCCCGGCATCTTGATATCATACGTCTTATTCAATAACTGCTTCACAAGCTCCGGTCCGCCTTCACCCATTGCCATGGTTCCAAGAGCGCCGTACCGCGTATGGCTGTCTGAACCAAGGATCATCTTGCCGCCGCCTGCAAGCATCTCTCTTGCATACTGGTGGATTACCGCCTGATGCGGCGGTACATATACGCCGCCGTACTTCTTTGCACAGGTAAGTCCGAACATATGATCATCCTCATTGATCGTTCCGCCCACCGCGCACAGAGAATTATGACAGTTCGTCAGCACATACGGAATCGGAAACTTTTCAAGCCCCGATGCTCTCGCCGTCTGGATGATCCCCACAAATGTAATATCATGGGATGTCAGTTTATCAAACTTGATCTGCAGCCGTTCCATATCTCCCGACGTATTATGATCAGCCAGAATCCGATATGCCATCGTCTCCTTCGCGGCCTCAGCCTGTGAAACCTCTTTCCCGGTCTTCGCTCTGACCTCCTGCATATCCTCTGCAATCTCTGTTCCGTTTAACAGATAAACACCTTTATCATATAACTTTACCATACTCTGTCTTCTCCTGTTCTTTCTGTATGCTCTTCTTGTAAATGCCTCATTCGTCCGCCTTGCTGATGAAAATTTATTCCTCGGAATTTCACCAGATACTAGCCGCCTATATACTTCATATGATCCGCCACCATCATCGCAATCTTGAATGTCAGCGCATCCTCGAACACTCTGACGTCAAGCCCCGTCCTCTTCTGTATCTTTTCAAGCCGGTACACCAGCGTATTCCGGTGCACATAGAGCTGTCTGGCCGTCTCCGAGATATTCAGGTTATTATCGAAAAACGTATAGACTGTGATCAATTCCTCTTCTTCAAACTGATCCGCCGTATTTCCCTCAAACACCTCATTCAGAAACATCGAACACAGAGAAGCCGGGAGCTGATGGATCAGCCTTCCGATCCCAAGCTCATTATAAGCAAGGATATTCTTATCCGCATAAAATACCCTCCCCACTTCCAGCGCCATATCCGCTTCTTTGTATGACTTTGACACATCTTTCAGCTCGCTTATGATGGTTCCGTATGCGATCCTGACGCTGACCATCGCTTCCATATTCAGCGTGTCTACAAGTTCGCGGGCAATCTGTTCCAACTGCGGATAATCATCCGTATTCTCCAGCGCCTTCACGAGGATCACATGTCTTTCGTCCACCGCCGTTACAAAATCCTTCGTTCCGGTGGCATACAATCCCTTCAGCGTCTCGAGGATCAGGTTCTCCGCCTCATTCCTCGCTTCGATCAGGAATACAGTCCTTCTAAGCTCCACCGGTATCTTCATCTTCTTAGCCTGATTATATACGTCAACTAACAGCATGTTATCAAGTATCAAATTCTGTATGAAGCGGTTCTTATCCATCTTCTCTTTGTATGCGAACAGCAGATTCTCCAACTGACTGACTCCAAGCCTTCCCGCCATCTCCATCTGCGGGCCGCCGCCCTTCAGCACAAGGCTGTAGCATGGATCCTCGTCGTCATGCACAAGAAACATCCCCACATCCTTCTCTATCCGAAAAAGAAGCTCCTCTGCCGGCACATTCGGCGCTGCCTCGCTAAATTCCGTTACCAACTGGTCAAGAGCAGTCATCCTCTCATTCGTCATGACAAGACAGATTCCCTTCATATCCCATACGGCACATTCTAACCCGGTAATTCTCTTAATATCCTGTACTGCCTTATGTAGTATCTGATTTGATAACATTCGATTACCTCCTTATTTTGTAACGTACATGCTCTATTCTATCACACAATACCGTCTGCCGACAAGAGTATACGCTGTTTTGCATAATAAAGAAATTCTTAAATATAAAGCACACATACATATAAGAACGGCAACCTAAAAGGCTGCCGTTCTTATCACTTAACAGATATCTAATTTATCACCGAATTAGTTCGTAATTGTGTTCTCTGTCTCTTTGTCAAATACATGGATTCTGTCAGCATCCAATGCGAACTTAACTGTATCGCCTGTTCTTGCTGTAGTTCTTGGATCAACTCTTGCTGTCATAGTAGATCCTTCGTAATCGAAGTGCAGGTAAACTTCTGCACCAAGCATCTCGTATACACGGATCGTAGCTTCAATGATCGTGTTAGGAGACTTAGCAAGGAAGTCTGGCTCATCATGTACATCCTCAGGACGGATACCAAGTACAACAGTCTTACCGTTGTATCCGCCGTCGATCAGCTTCTTAGCCTTAGCTTCCGGAAGTTCGATAGATGCAGGTCCGGCAACCAGAGATACCTTCTTGCCTTCAACCTTACACTTAGCGTCTACAAAGTTCATCTGAGGTGATCCGATAAATCCGGCAACGAACAGGTTACACGGACGATCATACAATGTCTGAGGAGTATCTACCTGCTGAACAACACCAGCGCTCATAACTACGATTCTGGTACCAAGCGTCATAGCCTCTGTCTGGTCATGTGTTACATAGATGATCGTTGTACCAAGTCTCTGATGCAGCTTGGAGATCTCAATACGCATCTGTCCACGGAGCTTAGCATCCAGGTTTGAAAGAGGCTCATCCATAAGGAATACCTTAGGATTACGAACGATAGCACGTCCCATAGCAACACGCTGTCTCTGTCCACCGGAAAGAGCCTTCGGCTTACGGTCTAACAACGCTTCCAGATCAAGGATCTTAGCAGCCTCGCGTACCATCTTATCAATCTCATCCTTCGGTACCTTTCTTAACTTAAGACCAAACGCCATGTTGTCATATACTGTCATATGCGGATACAGAGCGTAGTTCTGGAATACCATCGCGATATCTCTGTCCTTAGGCTCTACATCGTTAACCATCTTGTCGCCGATCCATAACTCACCGGAAGTAATATCTTCCAGACCTGCTACCATACGAAGTGTTGTTGACTTACCGCATCCTGAAGGTCCTACGAAGATGACGAATTCCTTATCTTCAATCTCAAGGTTGAAGTCCTTTACAGCCTCAAAACCATTTGGATATGCCTTATTAATGTGTTTTAATGATAAACTTGCCATTTTGGGTTTCCCTCCATAAAATAAATATATTTGTATCTGTGATACCGTCTTGCTCTGATAAAAAGTATATAAAAAAAGTCCAACTTCGGGTATACCCAAGTTGAACAATTTTTTCACGAAATACTATACAAGTTGACTAAGAAGCATCTGATAGATCTCTCTCTTCCCGACTCCCCGGTCCTTTGCCACCTGTTTCATGGCCTCCTTTTTCCCCATTCCTTCTCCCATATAGAAGTCCATATGCTCCTGCACGCTCATGCTCTCCCACCCGGCGATCTCGCCGGCACGTATCTCCTCCCGGCTCTTACCCTCGATCACAAGAACACACTCGCCTCTCGGCTCATTTTCCTCATAATACGCAAGCGCCTCTTCAAGGCCGGCAGCGTACACCGTCTCATGCTTCTTCGTCAGTTCCCTGCATACCCGGATCCTTCGGTTCCCCAGTACATCAAGCAGCGTCTTAAGCGTCCTTACGAGTCTGTGCGGCGCCTCATACACCACCATGGTCCGGGTCTCTTCCTTCATCTCCGCAAGCACTGCCTGACGCTCCTTCTTATCTGCCGGCAGAAATGCCTCGAATGCAAACCTTCTGGTCGGAAGGCCGGAGACCGTCAGCGCCGTGATACAGGCTGCCGCCCCCGGCACCGCAGTCACCATGATGCCTGCTTCCTGGCACATCCGGACCAGTTCTTCGCCCGGATCCGAGATGCCCGGTGTTCCGGCGTCCGTGATCAATGCGATATTCTCTCCCTTAAGGAGACGCTCCACAAGCTTTTGCCCCTTCTCGATCTTATTATATTCGTGATAACTGGTCATAGGCGTCTTAATCTCAAAATGATTCAGCAGCCTGATACTGTTGCGGGTATCCTCCGCAGCTATGATATCCGCCTCCTTTAGAATGCGGATGCAGCGGAACGTCATATCCTCCAGATTGCCGATCGGCGTCGCGCATAAGTATAATGTTCCTGATGTATTGTTATAATCTGACATATCTACCACCTTATCTGACTCCATATATCCTCAGCAGCTCGTCCGTATAGCTTCCGTCCTTCTGATACACGATCAGCGGCGGTTCTACCTGCATCCGCGGATTCCCGCCTTTAAGCCCCTCTATAAGCACCATATTCGGCTCCTTATCAACATAGGGATGCACCAGGCGCATCCTCTTAGGTTCGATCCGATATGCCGCCATCTGCGCCAATATCTCAGGCAGCCTGAACGGCCTGTGGACCATATAGAACCTTCCTCTCTGAGGCAGCAGCTTAGCGCTCTCCCTGATGACATCCTTAAGCGTGCACAGGGCCTCATGCCTTGCTATATACAGCGCTTCATTCCCGTTCTTAAGCCCGTGTTCACCGATCATATACGGCGGATTCACCGTGACCACCTGATAAGAAGCCGGGCCGAAGATCGACGACGCTTCCCTGATATCTCCTGTTATAATATCGATCTTCTCTTCCAGACCGTTATATTCAACGCTTCTGCGCGCCATATCCGCGCTTTCTTCCTGTATCTCAAGCCCAGTATAGCGGACGCCCTCATTCTTCGCCTCCAGAAGAATCGGAAGGATCCCCGTCCCGGTTCCAAGATCCAACGCCTTCTCATTCTTCTTCACCTTCGCATAAGAAGACAAGAGAACCGCATCCATGCCAAAGCAAAAACGCCCGGGACTCTGTATGATCTCATATCCTTTGATCTGCAGATCGTCCAGGCGTTCTCCTTCTTTCAGCAGCACAGCCCCTTCTACGTCTCTCTTCCCCGGTTCTCCATGGTATCGCAGGCTCTCTGTCTTACGCTTATTCATCGTCAAGCTTAGAGGCCGCATTCTTCTCCTCCAGCGCTTTAAGCTCCGCCATCTCCTCGCGGGACAGCCTCACATCCTTCTTCTTGCGCCTTGGCTTAAACCGCAGTTCCTTAGCCTTATATTCACGGATCTCTTTCTCGTCGTTATCCAGTGTCACGATCACCTTCACAAGCTGCCGCAGCACATTTACCGACTGAACGTCACCCTTTAGCCCGTCCGGCGTCGTCACATGATCGCCGTTAGACGGAAGACGGCTGTTCAGCTCCTCGTAAGTCTCCTCTTCGTTGGTCAGACAGCACATCAGCCTGCCGCACACACCCGAGATCTTAGACGGGTTCAGCGACAAATTCTGCTCCTTCGCCATCTTAATCGATACCGGGGCGAATTCCGTCAGATACGTGTGACAGCACAGCGGCCGTCCGCAGATTCCGATTCCTCCCCGTATCTTCGTCTCATCCCTCACACCGATCTGCCGAAGCTCGATCCTGGTACGGAAGACGCTTGCCAGATCCTTGACCAGTTCGCGGAAATCGATCCTCCCGTCCGCCGTAAAGTAAAAAAGCACCTTATTATTATCAAACGTGTACTCCGCATCGATCAGCTTCATCTCCAACCCATGCTTGCGGATCTTCTCCAGACAGATATTGAAAGCTTCCTTCTCCTTCTCCCGGTTCTTCTCCTCCTTACGGATATCATCCTGGGTCGCGATCCTGATCACGGACTTCAAAGGCTGAGTGATCTTATCATCCTCCACCTCCTTAAGCCCTGAGACAACAGAGCCGAATTCCACGCCTCTCGCCGTCTCGACAATGACCTTATTGCCTGTCTTGATCTCATACTTCCCCGGTGAAAAGAAGTATATCTTCCCCGCCGGGCGGAACCTCACTCCAATCACTCTCGTCATACTATTAATTCTCCTTTATCGTCAGGAACAACAGCTCCATCGTCAGCTCAAAATTCACATTAGCCTTAAGTCTCGACTTCGCCCTCTCGAAGCTGCTCAGGATCAACTGGATCCCCTCATACGAGCTCTTCCTGGCCTGCTCTTTGATATAGTGGATCTGATCCTTGAACACGACCGTCTCTATATCTCTCGTTGCTTTATATAACAAGACATCCCGATACCATACCATGATGATATCCAGATAGTCGCTGATCTCTACTTTATATACGGTAATCCTGTTAACCGTCTCAATGATCTCACTTAACTCCATCTCATGGATATTCCGCAGCATCTGAACCGCTTCCTCGCGGATCTCATTAAAATGCTCCGAATTCGCCAGCATGATCGCATGTCCCATGTTCCCCTGGGCAAATGCCGTACACAGATCAGCCTTGTAATCCGGCACCTTAAGATTCTCCATCAGATACCTTTTGATCAGCATATCCTTGATGTAGCGGAGCCTTAACATCACACATCTGGAATTGATCGTAGGAAGCAGGACCTCCGCATTCTCCACCAACAGCATGATCACTGCGTACTGCGGCGGTTCCTCTATCGTCTTCAGCAGCGCATTCTGCGCCTGGGGCGTCATCAGATCCGCATGATCAATGATATACACCTTATACGGCCCCTGGTAAGGCTTTATCATAATGGTATTATTGACCTGTTCTCGGATATCATCCACACTGATCGAGTTGGGCTTCTCATGCGTCACCCTGATAATATCCGGGTGATTGCCGCCCTCTGCCTGACGGCAGGAATGACAGGTGTTGCAAGGATCCGGCCCTCCCTCTTCACACAGCAGCGTTGCCGCAAACAGATTCGCCAACAGCTTCTTGCCGGCTCCGCGCTCTCCGTTCAGTATATACGCATGCGATACCTTATCTTTCTCTACCGCACTCCTGATATAATTGATAATATCCTTGTGGCCTACCACATCCTTAAAGCTTCCCATGTTGTATTTCCCCTATAATCTCTTCTAAGCATCGTGTTCTGTCATAATTCAAGTATCTTTTCTCAATTCCTGCCTTCGCAAGGTTTTCTTCCGAATAATCCGCCGTATCCGCAAGATACCTTCTGCAAAGTTCTGCATAACCCGGCTTCTTACGCCCCTTCTCCCGTTCAAGGGCACGCGTAAGCCGTTCACCGTCTTCTACCTCGATATAGATCGGCCGCACATTATCCTCTCCATAATATTCCCTCATCCGATAATAGGATTCCAACGTCCCGATCACCAGATAATCAGCCGCCCGAAGATCCACCTGACCGTCGTCGACCGTCGCATACCTCCAGATTCCATGCATGGTGTCATAGGCTCTCTGCTCAATGATCCTGCCCTGTCTCTCGAATGTATTTAATGTATCCTCCGATACAAAAAAATATTCCACACCGTCCCTCTCCCCATCCCGGATCGGGCGGGTCGTGTAGAGTGTCATGGTCCTAAGTTCCGGCAGCGCCTTTCTTAGATCCTTCAGCAGCGTATCCTTCCCGGAAGAGCTCTTTCCCATCATATAGTATATCTTACCCATGCATCAAAACCTCAATACATCCTTCTCTTTTTATGCCTTCCACGGTAAATCCCATCTGCTGATACCACTGCAGCACATCCGCCGCCTCCTGCGATATCCTTTCTCCCGGTACGATCAGCGGCTTCCCCGGAGGGTACAGATAAGCATACTCCGCCGCCACATATCCAACGCTGTCCTGCCACGGAAGAACTGCCGTCCGCCAAGCCTTGTCATCCGCGCCAGCCCCTTCGGATGCCGCCCCTGTGCCGCGGCTCCTCTCCGTCATCTCTGCTATATCAAAACTATTATATACCACATCTGGCCTGGGAAGGCAAGGAATATCTTGTTTTAATCCTGAATTCTCTCTGTTATCATTACTATTCACGGCGCCGCGCACTCTGCTGCACGGAATCCGTACCGACATACCGGCTCCTTTGTACATGCTGTCAATCTCTTCCAGCGCTGCCAGGAGACGCTCCATACCCTTGTCAGTATCCCCTGCAGAAGTCATGGCAAGAACATAGGTCCCCGCCGCCATCTCTAGCTGAAGATGATATTCTTCCAGAAGAACCGTGTACAGCTCTCTGCCCGTAAGGCCCGTATCTCCCACAGATATCAGCAGCTTCGAACGGTCGTAATGCTCTGTCTCCTCAAGACGCAGCCTTTGAAGCCCCGAAAGCCTTGACCGAAGCCTCTCCAGTCTTCGGACATACGGATGAAAAAGCTCCTCCCTCCGGTTCTCCAACAGATCTATACAGGAATCTATACTTGCCATCAACACATAAGACGGACTGCTGCTCTGTAACATGTGCAAATATCTCCTGACCTTCTCCCGCCGGATAAGGCTCCCGTTCATATGAAGAAGCGCCGTCTGTGTCAGCGACGGAAGCGTCTTATGCAGGCTATGGATCACAATATCCGCACCCGTTCTGTTCGCGTTCTCAGGAAAATAGGGATGAAAACCAAAATGCGCTCCATGGGCTTCATCAACAATGAGTGGAACACCTTTTTCATGGACCGCTTCAGATATTGCTTCTACATCAGACACAACCCCGTCATACGTCGGTGATACAATGACGACCGCACGGATCCCCGGATCCTTCGCAAGCGCCGCTCTTACGTCTTCTGCAGAAACTTCCGTATTAAACTGGACTGACGAATCGAACCCCGGCGACAGATACACCGGATTCAACCCGTTCATCTCTACGGCATGATACACGGACTTGTGGCAATTTCTTGCCACAAGCACGGTATCGCCTCTATTCGTCACACCGATAACAGCACTTAAGATCCCTACACTGCTTCCATTGATGAGAAAATGCGTCTCATCCGCATGATACACCCTTGCCGCGCGGGCCTGGGCTTCCTTCAGGATTCCATCCGCATGATGGAGGTCGTCGAAGCCGTCAATCTCAGTAATATCAATGGCGTACGGCGCCGCATCCCCCATCATATTCATCTGCCGCTTATGTCCCGGCATATGGAATCCGTAATAATCCGAATCGCTGTATTCTCTCAATCTGTCATATAACGTGCGCATTATAATCTCTTCAATAACTCTTCTCTTTCCTTCTCATATCCGGGCTTACCAAGAAGTGCGAACATATTCTTCTTGTAACTCTCAACACCCGGCTGATTGAATGGATTCACTCCAAGTATATACCCGCTTACACCGCAGGCAAATTCAAAGAAGTAGAACAACTGTCCAAGCGAGAACTCGTCCTGCTTCGGAATGTTAACTACCAGGTTCGGAACATTGCCGTCCGTATGCGCAAGCATGGTTCCATTCATAGCGCTCTTGTTAACAAAATCGACATTCTTTCCCGCCAGATAATTCAATCCGTCCAGATCGACCGGCTCTTCCCCGATTACGATCTCCTCCGTCGATTCCTCTACGTTCAGAACCGTCTCATACATAATACGGCTCCCGTCCTGGATAAACTGACCCATAGAGTGAAGATCTGTGGTAAGGTCAACAGACGCCGGGAAGATACCCTTCTGATCTTTGCCTTCGCTCTCTCCGTAGAGCTGCTTCCACCACTCAGACACATAATGAAGGCTAGGCTCATAATTGGCAAGAATCTCTACCTCTTTGCCCTTCCTCAGAAGGATGTTGCGGACTGCCGCATACATCACAGAATCATTCTCCTCATAAGAATCATTCAGCGCATGCTCTCTTGCGTCTGCCGCACCCTCCATCAGCTTGTCTATATCCGCGCCGCTGACCGCAATCGGAAGCAGGCCTACCGCCGTCAATACAGAGAAACGTCCGCCTACATCATCCGGAACCACGAAGCTCTCATAACCTTCCTCTGTAGCCAGATTCTTAAGCGCTCCTCTTGCCTTGTCCGTAGTGGCATAGATCCTCTTCGCAGCCTCTTCCTTGCCATATCTCTTCTCCAGCATACTCTTGAAGATACGGAACGCGATCGCCGGCTCGGTCGTCGTTCCTGACTTGGAGATAATATTTACAGAGAAATCCCTCTCACCGATCACATCAACCAAATGCTTCAGATAAGTACTGCTGATGCTGTTGCCTACGAAATAAATCTCCGGCGTCTTGCGGATCTCCTTCGATACCATGTTATAGAAATTGTGGCGCAGGAACTCAATTGCCGCCCTTGCACCCAGGTAAGAGCCTCCAATACCGATCACAAGAAGAACCTCTGAGTCTCCCTGGATCTTCTCCGCCGCAGTCTTGATCCGCGCGAATTCTTCTTTATCATAATCTACAGGAAGATCGATCCAGCCAAGGAAATCATTCCCCGCGCCTTCTTTCCCGAGAAGCTCGGCTTTTGCATTCTCTGCAATCTTCTTCATAGATGCGATCTCATGATCTGAGATAAATGTTTTTGCTTTTGAATAATCAAACGTTACTTTGCTCATATTAGGGCTCCTTCCTTCCATTAAAAAGTATAATGACATTTTACCAAATCAGGAAGATTTCGTCAACATTCCCGGCAAACTGCGCAAACTATAACTTTACGCCATAAACTCTTCTAAGATCCGCCGGATCACCACATCTCTGTCCGTATCCTCCGCCGGCCGTTCTCTCCTTGGCTTCTTGTCCTTCGATATATTCTGGCGCTGTATGGAACTCCTCGCCTGTCCGTCATACTCTGCCGAGTCGGATACTGCCGCTGCCAACGCTTCCCTGACCGGTTCCGGTTTCAGCTTCGGTTCCGGTTCCGATTTCAGCCTTGGTTCTGGTTCCGATTTCAGCCTTGGTTCCGGTTCCGATTTCAGCCTTGGTTCCGGTTCCGATTTCAGCCTTGGTTCCGCTCTCAATTTCAACTCTGGTTTCAGCTTCGGAAGTTCTACAATGTTCTCCTCGTTACCCTGCCCTGTTTCCACGGCACGAAAGGCGCTGGCGATCTCTCCCGCTTCCAGTTCCTCCGTCTTAAATTCCTCTGCCTTAAGTTCTGCGGCGAGAAATGCGCTTACCGCACTCTGTCCTTTCATCGGTTCACGCTTCCTTGTAGCATAAACCTCTGCCGCATAAGCCTCTTCGCCGGATTCCTTCACTCTCTCCTCGAACAACTCTGCCGATTCCTTAGATTCTCTTACATATTCGGAAGTGTTCTCCTGACTATCCGTCGGCAGGCTGGTAAAATCTGCGGCTGTCCCCTCCTGCGCCAAAATCTTGATCTCCTTCTGGTTCGTTTTCTCATATTTGTGCCGGCATACATTCTCCAGATAATCTACCATATAATTCCTTACGGCCTCCATCTGATACTTTTCATCCGTCATCAGATGAACCAGAAAAATAAATGCGGCAAGCCCTCCGCCGATCGCTCCGTTCTTCCAGACTGCGCTGTTCATCCCGTTCACACTGTATTCCAATCCTGCTCCGGCAGCTCCCGCCAACAGACACAAGCCCGCCGCCGCCTTCTCCGTTCTTCTCCAACCGTGAAGCCTTACTCCAAGCACTTTGTACTCATACAAATACTTGTCCACGAATACCCTCACATTCTCCACCTTGTCGCTGATCATACTGACATGCTCGAATTTGGCCCGCACCAAACGCATCAGCGGATGATTGCTCTTATTCATATTCCCCGCCGCGCGTATCAGCCGCTTCAGCGTAACATTAGCAATACATTTACTCATAATCCCTACAGCCGTCAGAATTCCCATCAGCACGAATATTATGTGCCTGTCCAATATTGTCTCTAACATAAAAAACCCTCCTTTTGAATAGAATTATAACTGAAATTCAAAAGGAGAGCACAAAAACCGTTCTACAGATTCCGCATCCCGCCATAGGATAATCTGTCAATTCCGAAAATATCCTGGAAATCCTAACTTCTATATAATTGTCAATAATTCCTTCATAAGCCTTACACTGTGGGCAATAGCCTGACTCTCGAAGGTCGGGTAATCCATAGTCGCACTGTTGTCAGCTTTGTCCGAAATGGCACGGATTATGACATACGAAACTTTATTCAGATACGCCGCATGGGCTATCCCCGCGCCTTCCATCTCAACACAGAGCGGATGAAAATTCTCTGCAATATTCTCCTTGATCTCCTTAGACGCAACAAACTGGTCTCCGCTTGCGATTCTTCCGGTAAATGTATGAATATCCGGGTTCGCCTTCTGATTAGCTTCAACCGCCTTCTTCACAAGGTCCTCGTCCGCCGGGAACGACAGTGTCTCCATCCTCGGCACTTGTCCCACCGGATAGCCGAATTTCGTTGCATCCATATCATGATACAGAGCATCCGTTGAGATAACCATATCACCGATATCGATCCTTGCATCCAGCGAGCCGGCAATTCCTGTATTGATCAGTGTATCCACATGGAACCTGTCGATCAAAATCTGCGCACAGATCCCCGCATTGACCTTGCCGATACCGCTTCGCACCACTACCGCTTCCTTGCCGCATAGAATTCCCCTGCAGAAAATCATAGACGCCTGCTCCACCGTCTCCTGAAGCTCCATGACCTCCTTCAATGCCGCAACCTCTTCCTCCATTGCTCCGATAATTCCTATCATTGTTCTGATATCCTCCTTCTTCTGCCTATAAAATAACTTTACCAGATTATGACGGATAACGCAATCCAAACAAGTGACGATCAGCACTGACGCTTAAATTTATATTTACAGTGCCGATAACATCCATGATAACATTCAGCCCAGGCCTGTCTGCGCTGTTACGATTAGTTACAGTCAAATACCCCGCTGCAAGCAACGGGCATCAAATTTGTAGCGCTGCAGAGCAGCGGGGTATTTGACCCTCGCGGCAGTCGCCAAATGAGCATGCAAGCATGCCCGCTTGGCTCGTTGCTCGCGGGAATAATAGTATCGTGTTATATTAAATCTTTGGAAATGTGTGGTATTTAAAATATATTTTTGCTATAATCTCTGTGGAATATATTAGAAGGAGGCAGATTGATATGGATTTTAAACCATCCGGTGTCTGTTCACAATTGATCAGAGTAGACGTAGACGGAAGTGTCATTAAGAATGTAGAATTTGTCGGAGGATGCAACGGCAATACCCAGGGAATTGCAAGCCTTGTAGTCGGAATGGACGTGCATGACGCCATCTCCCGTATGGAAGGGATCACCTGCGGATATAGGCCTACCTCCTGCCCGGATCAGCTCGCCAAGGCGCTCAGACAGGCGATCGGCGAATAATGCCGGCTTCTCTCGGTATTCTCCGAAAAAATATCTGAGTTTATCAACGCCCCTAGCCATCCATGAATGTCAGGGGCGTTACTCTTTCTCCTTACCGACCCATCCCCTCACAGTATCGGCCGCATATCCCAATCCCTGTGTAATTTTCTCTATCTCTATTCCCAATCTGCCTATCTGTGAAAAACTATGAGAGAAGTGTATTTTTTACCATATAGATCATAATTCCTTATAAAAAGCGGAAAGGGACACGGAGTATAACTCCATATCCCTTTTTTTCTGTACGTTCCGTTTGTGTCCGGGAAGACTGTGTGAAGCACCGCATACGACGACTTTGACCCGTTTCGTGGGCCTACGGTTTCTCAAATGTAAGGTCGAAATCAAAATTAATAGTTTCCTATTGCACCGGATGCGGCACTTCCCACAATCTTCCCAGACGGTTTTCTTGTTATTCCGCTAACTCATTGGTTGTTTCGGACTCCCGTCCTCAGATTGCATTTTTTTCAATATTCAGTTTTTTTACTTACTACATTGGTTTTCTTATTTTTTAACACTCTGGATGGATGATTTTAGGATTACTCAATATAGACTCCATCAGTAAAGGAACTACTTAAATCACTATTTGCAGAATGAATACTTCTCACTCTATAGTAATATCCTCCTTCAACTAATAATGTTCGATTAGATCCTACTCGATCTACATTTGTATTTTCTTTATGCCAACCTGTATACATCGACCAAGTAGTATCTCCTTTCTGAGCCCTTTCAATGACAACTGATACCTGGATATTCGCTACTGTATGTGCCGCAATCGTTGTTCCACCTGCGTATAACTTTCCTGGCCCTAAGCGAACACATTTTGAATAACCCGTTAACAAATCTTCGCCCCTGGTTATTTTTGTATCATACCCTATAGACTCTTCATCATTTGTTAGATATGAACCATCCAAAACAAGATCGTCTGATGCAGCATTGGTATTACAAACTGATATAAGTAGCATGCTTATCATCAATACCACTGCACAACATCCTGCCCTAATTCTCTTTACCATCACTCACCTCCATTATTATATTTTACCCTCATATATATAAACACTTAACTTTGCAAAAACTTACGCATATTATTGAATAAAATGTAAATTATCTATAATTATTTTAAATTCTTCTTCATTCATAGTACCGATTAAGTAATATTCCAATCCTAAATACTTAAAATTTGCTGAATATCGACTTACTTTTGTTTTTGGTGTTTGATATTCTTTTATTCTTATTTTACATTCATTTTTTTCAACTTCATACTGATTGATTTTTTCATCTTCAATATCTATTCCCCATGATGTACCCGAAAATGACGCATTAATAAAATATTTCACATTTTCACCCTTATAATCATAACTTAATTCAGCAAGTTGAAAATTTTTTTCAATTTCTAATTGTTTGAATGTCATTCCTTCAGGCCCTATCACTATTCTTACAGGATCCACCCCAAATTCATCTTTAATTTCCTGATACGCCTTCTCTTCGTCCTCACCTACTATTATCAAATTATCCTCACTAGAATTTATCTTCTCAACTTCTCTTCCCCCAACCATCTGAGTTACCATCTGTATAATCCTCTCCGGCCCACCCAAACTTGTCACCCCAACAGCCATTGCCAGCACCAACGCCGCCGCAAGTCCGATATACATCCGAAACCGCCTTTTCTTCCGTACGATCTTAACTCTGAATTCTTCTTTTGCTTCTTCCTCCATAATCCTACGCCCAATCTCCAGGGCTTTCTTATCCTCTTCTGACATATTCGCATACAGGTCTTCTTGTTTCATGACTTTTATCTTTTCATTTATTCCCGCAAACAAGGATTCTTTCATCCCTTCTGGCACATCAAGACTATCATCTTCCAGGATGGAGGTCTCCTCCTTTTTGGCGGCTCTGTTAAATTCTTTTTTTAACGCTTGTTCCAGTTGATCCATATTTTCCTTCATTCTTATTCCTCTTAAAATCAGTCATATGTTCTATGTGTGCCTGAAATCTTCTTCTTTCTCTTGACCAAATCACCTGTAAACGTATAATATAACTATATAACACATATGTCAAAATATATTTTCTCATACATTATCAAGATTGGGAGGTCATTATGAAACGCATTATCCTAACTGGCGGCGGTACCGCAGGCCACGTAACACCGAATCTGGCTCTGCTTCCACGCCTTAAAGAATTACAATACGATATCCATTATATCGGCTCTTACCACGGCATCGAAAAAGATCTGATCGAACCATTCGGGATTCCTTACCATGGTATCTCTTCCGGAAAGCTGCGCCGCTATTTCAGTATTCAAAACTTCACTGATCCTTTCCGGGTAATTAAAGGACTTGGAGAAGCCAAAAAACTAATCAAGATCCTGAATCCTGACGTGATCTTCTCCAAAGGCGGGTTTGTCTCTGTTCCTGTCGTTCTCGCAGGTAAGAGCCGCCGTGTACCGACGATCATTCATGAATCAGATATGACCCCCGGGCTTGCGAATAAATTATCCATCCCTTCTGCAACTAAAGTATGCTGTAATTTCCCTGAGACGCTGAAGCATCTTCCAGAGGGGAAAGCCGTATTAACAGGCTCTCCGATCCGGCAGGAATTATTATCAGGTGACAAATACAGAGCAAAAGAATTCCTGCATTTTACTTCTGATAAACCTGTGATCATGATTGTCGGAGGAAGCTTGGGTTCCGTAGCCGTCAACGAAGCTGTACGCGGCATCCTTCCTGAGCTTCTAAAGTCTTTCCAGATCATCCATCTCTGCGGCAAAGGAAAGATAGACGAATCTCTCAAGAATCTGGATGGCTATGCACAGTTCGAATATGTCAAAGATGAGCTGAAAGACTTGTTCGCTCTGACTGATCTTGTAATCTCCAGAGCCGGAGCCAATGCTATCTGTGAACTACTTGCATTGCATAAACCTAATCTTCTGATTCCGCTTTCTGCCAATGCAAGCCGCGGCGACCAGATCTTAAACGCCCGCTCTTTTGAACGGCAGGGTTACAGTGTCGTTCTGGAAGAAGAAGAACTGAATAATCAGGTCCTTCTGGATTCCATTACACACTTGTATGAAAACCGCAATTCTTACATAGATACCATGAAGAATTCTCCGCAGCAGAATTCTATTGATACGATCATCGATCTGATCGAAACTGCCGTACAATAGCCTTTCTCATCAATAATGCATAGAAAACAGGTGTCTTCTATCGGCACCTGTTTTATGCATTATCTAAATGAGCATACTCCTCCGCATAATTTTCACGCATCCATCTTCTGGCACGATATAGTACGGCTTGCAATACTTCTAAAGTCACGCCCATCTTCTCTGCAACTTCTTTCTGTGGTTTCTCCAAAACATATGTAATCGTAACGGCATCATACCACCTTGGACTCTTTGCATACAGTGCTTCAAATATTTCCTCTTTCAACCTCATGTACTGCCGCTCCTTTATCTTTCTCAGGAATATATCTTCTGGATTTTCTGCGATCTCAGCAGGATCCGCTTCTTCACTGCCGATAAATTCGTCCACCAGATATTCCCGTTCCAGGTCTCTATTCCGATTCAACGCCATGTATTTGGTCGTCAGGATCAACCATCCTCTGGCAGCCTCCAGATTAATATGACCCATATTCATATATAATTTCAGAAATACACTTTGTGCAATTTCTTCCGCTTCGTGATGATTTCCGGAGTATTTTACTGCCGTTTTATATACGACTTCCGCATTCGACCTATAAATTTCGTCAAAATCTGTATTTCCTGTCAGTTCCATCTCCACTTGTCCATCTTTTGTTTCCGTTTCCATCCTACCATCTCATCTTAGTCAGCAATTCCTCTTTATCTTCTTCTGATAATTCTCCCATCTTCCAACCGATTCCAACACCATCGCCTTTGTATCTTGGAATCATATGCAAATGGAAATGAAAAACTGTCTGCCCTGCTGCTTCACCGTTATTCTGTACGATATTATAACCGTCACAACCAAGAATATCCGTAAGTTTCGTTATCATCTTCTTTGCCAGAACAAGTACCTTCGCCGCCAATTCATCGTCCAACTCATAAAGATTTGCATAATGTTCCTTCGGAAGGATCAGCGCATGCCCTTTTGCCGCCGGGCTTGCATCCAGAATCACCCGGAAATCTTCATCCTCATATAAGGTTGATGTAGGAATCTCTCCGTTAGCAAGTTTACAAAATATACAATTTCCATCTTTCATATCTCTCTTCCTCCCTGAAAAAAATGATTGATTATTTCGACCGCCGATGCTAAACTGATACATCAGAAAGGGCGGTAATTACTATGTTTTCAATGACAGATTACGACAAATTACAAGTTATTATGGAAGAAAGTCCCGAGAAAAAAGAACTTCTCACAAGACTTCTGGAGTCTCACCGAATGGAAGTCAGCGCAATCAGCCATGAGATCCGCAACCCACTGACACTTGTATACAGCACACTGCAGCTAATCGAAGCACAGCATCCGCAAGTGAAGTCCATTCGTCATTGGAATTCTATGCGTCAGGATATCGAATACATGAACCAATTGCTGGCTGAATTGTCCGATTACAACAACGGTGAGAAGTTAACGCTCACGAGAACCGACTCCTCTGCCTTCCTCAAAACTCTCGTGTTATCCTTTGCTTCCTCTCTCTTGGACAGCGATATTGAATTTACCTCCAGGATAGCACCAAAACTGCCGATAATCCTCATGGATCCTGTCAAGATCAAGCAAACTCTGCTGAATCTGCTGCGCAATGCACAGGATGCGGTCTCTTCCCTGCAGGACTTGCGCCGCCCCTCGATCCGTCTGGATGCGGAATATACAGACTGCAAACTTCTTATCTCGATTACTGATAATGGCATTGGGATCGACGCCGCTGACCTTGCATCTGCTTTCGATCTCTTTGTCACTCACAAACCCGGCGGAACCGGTCTTGGCCTGGCCATTGCCAAACGGATCATTACCGCTCACAAAGGTACCATCCATGCCGAATCAACGCCTGGAACAGGTTCTTCCTTTACGATCAGCCTTCCGGTACAGCAAGACGCTTAATACGAATCCTGTCACAAGACCTCCGATATGCGCCATATTGTCTACGCCGCCGCTGGTGATCCCGTAATACAGACTGATCACGATCATAAATAATATTCCTTTGCCTGATATATCTCTGATCCGTCCTTTATTACGCATTACTATATACAATAAAGCGCCGATAACCCCAAAAATCGCACCGGACGCTCCTGCCGACACAGCATATTCGGCTGTCCAGATGTCGTAAAATGCAGAAAGCAAATTACCTCCCAGACCGCTTAAGATATAGATGAGCAGAAAACGGAACTTCCCTATCTCTAACTCCAGATTCCATCCTATCACGGCCAGTGTTATCATATTATTCATCAGATGCTCGAATCCAAAATGAAGGAACATGCAGGTAAACAAACGGAAATACTCTCCGTCCTCACGGATCTTCGGAACATACATTGCACCATGGTCCAGCAGGAACATTCCATCCTCTGTCATTCCCTGACTGGTAAGTAAAAAGAACACGATCACATTGGTCACCACCAGCATGACAACACAAGGCGCCTCTACTCTTCTATTATTCATGTGTGTACAATCACTTTCTGGTACATATTTTTGTTTATTTCGTCAGTATACCATATTTGCATAGATATAGTAACTATTATTTGCTATATTTTACCATTCTTCTTGGATATCCTCAATCTGATTTCAATAAAATTGTATCTTCTTTGATATCGTATGTCCAGAAATAGTTGAGATTCGGACCAGAACAGATAACGTAAAATCTGTTCGGCAGCACACCACATATCCTATAGTTCTTCCTCCTCAATATGCAGTCCGTCCCAATCTCCCCATTTAGGCTTTCTGCGCTTGTCTAGCAGATGTTTTACCGGCATCCAGAAGTTTCCTGTCTCCCGTATGATACTTCCTCCTCTTTCCCTCTCTCCGATATAATCATATCCCCGATGTCCGTAATCCTCCGGCTCCGGCTCATTTTCCGGCTTCGGTGTCTCCTCCTCTATAAACTCCGGCTCCTTTGCAGGCTTTTGCAGACATTTTGCCATCAGCTTTTCCAAGCTATAATTTTCTTCCATCGTCTTCTTGTGAAGCATGAATATCATCTCAATACACTCCTGATCCTGATAGTCTGCCTGTTTTACAAAATACTCCGTAAGCTTATGAAATGTCTCCCACAGGTCTTGTTTTGCCAGCGGGAAATAACAGAAAAAATATCTTCCCTCTTCATAAAAAATATATTCTGGATCTAACAGTATACAATGGATATTCAACAAAAAAGTTTCCACCTCTTTAACCGTTATTTTCAGATCTTGAAGAAACATTTTTATGTCTTCCGAACTTATTTTGCTTCTTTCGAACATTGCTTTCATAGATATCTTCCCGCTGACATCATAATCATAATAACTGTTGTTATTCATCCCTCTGCCGCCCATCTTCAGCAGTCCCTCAGGATTATTTGCCTTTAACATCCGTATCTGATAATCTTCTTTGTAAAATGTCTTCTCCTCAATAGTAATCTTCCTCTCCATCCCTACTCCCCCTTTCCTTTTAGCCTCCTCAGATCCCTGATCGTTTTCTCTGGATCCGTGACAGACGCCCGCTTGACAACAGATACTTTCATATACTTGCGCGATGCATTTGCCGTCACTACGATCTCGTCCTCGCTGACCTTGACTGCTGCCTGCGGTCTGGCAAATAATATGCATTTATTCCCTGTCCTCTGTCCAAAAAGACTCTCTAACTCTCCTGCCTTCACCCCGTTCTTCTCCCTTGCCTTCGTACTGCCTACGACGGCTGTCTCATATGCCGCGCCGGACAGTATATTCTTATCATGATAATAAAAGACTGCCAGAATGCAGCTCATGATCAGGAATAGTATCAAGGGCATGAGATAGGACATCTCTACCGTTATACTCCCTTGCATCTCATATCTTTTCACCTGTCCATCTCCCTACCAAATCACGCTCATCAGATATCCGGCCGTCAAAAATGGGTAAAAAGGTATTCTCAGCCTTTTAGACATCTTCTTCGCTGCCAGCCCGGCCGCAGATACCGCCGCCAGCAAAAAGAACGCTCCTGTAAGCGCCGTCAGCAACTCCCACAATCCAAGGTAGATTCCAAGGATCAGGATCGCCCAGCTATCCCCATACCCCATACTCTCTCCGGTGAATCTGCTGACGGCCAAAAACAATATTCCTACGCCGACTCCGCCCAGGATCAGCCAGATATCCTCTTCTCCCGCAGCAATCTGATACCCGGCCGCCAGCAGACTCCCTATAATCAGCCATAACGACGGTATCCTCCGCGTGCAAATATCTGCCAGAGACAAACCCGTCAGCATTCCCATACATATTATCCGGCTTAACGTCCACATCTGGAACACGCCCCCTTTCCGACTGCCTCCGACATCGGAACCGCATAGACGGTTCTCTTTAATCCGCTGCAGGATAATGAACTGTGATACCTGTTTCCCGTATCCGTAATATAGACTCCATTCCCTCCCCGTCTCATGCACCGCTCACAGGGGTGATATCTTCCACCTCCTGTATTGCGAAGTCCCTCCACCTCATCCGAAGGAACCATATGGATCGACAGTTCCAGATATGTGCAGTGATAATCTCTATGATAGACAAGCCCTGTCTCCGTCACATATACGGTCTCGTCATTTTCATTTCCGAATCCGGGTTTCTCGTATCCGACCCATGCCTTTATCCGCATCTTTTCCTGATATCTGATCGGCGGCACCCCAAATATTGGGATCGGCAGACGGACCTGGTATGTTACCGCCAGTTCTCCGATTCCCGTCCGGGGTGACATCCGGGAACCGTCACAGTGAATTCCTCCGCTTCCGCCCAGAACGATGCTTCGTTCCAGCCGCTCTGCTCCAATCGCATGGATCACATCACCTTCCAACTTCGACGGCAGAATACCCGTGATCACATGTGCTTCTTTTGCCACCTCTTTTCCCGCATACTGCAGACCGGAACGCACAGCCGTTTGAACCGCCATAATCTCCATCAAGTACAGAAGGCTCACTACCGCCAGAAAGAATATGGGGACGGCCATCGCCGCCTCCACCGTAACACTGCCCTTCCTTGAATCCGTTTCAGAGACAGATGCAGATACCCTCCCGGATATGTAAGAATAGATAGATTTTAAGGGGAGTTGTTTCCTATTCATCGCACGAATCCTTCTCCTTTCTTCATAATTTTACTTGTCCTTTTCCTGGATCACATTAAGATGTCCGGAAGGATATCTGTATCTGTCCCTGCTAATATACGAATTCCTTATACAGTATCAAAGGTCTAACGATAGCCATAATACGTCTTGAACTGATAACGTATCCCTCTTCTTAAGTTACATACCGATCTCGTCTCCAGCCGGCAGATACATAAGTCCGCCCGAAAATACGCCTGCCCGTGAACCTTTCTCAGATTTTGCTCGATGATATCCAGCGCCCGGAGCGAAGCCGTCTCCTTCTTCGCCAGAAACAACAGCATTCGGAGATATTCTGAATAATCAAGTCCATTCACCTCATCCCGGCCTTCACTGCGGTCTTCCTCCGTTCCCAACGTGAGCAGTTTCGATAGTTGAAGCTGCCAGCTCTCTTTGGTCTTCACAAGAGGCACCCTGCTTCCCTTTAACAATGACCGGATATCCATAATGCTCTCTCCGTAAGCCCACGCAAGAAGTATCCCCTGCGCCGCTGCTTCTGTAATAGCAGGCACCGCCAGCAGCGTACACAATGCAAGCGCCATTGATTCCGCCTCTGCCTTCATCTCACTGTCCGTCTGAATATAAGTATAGTTAGGGACGAACCTCAGAAGCAGCAATTTTCCCGCAACAGCTTCCAGATTCTCCTTATCGCTGGCCTTCCCCGCCAGGATATATTCCAGCTCATAATCCAGGGCCCCTGTACACTCTGTATCTGTAAATTTTGAGAAATGCTCCAGGAGATATTCCCCCAAAACCAGAGAAGACAGGTTCCCCGGCTCTTCCGCCACATCCGAGAACTCGCCGTACCCTGTATTCTTCTCCCTGCCCGACAGCAGATCCCCACTCTCTATCTGTTTTTCTGATACAGCTTTATCCTTCGGCATTACAAGCGTCAATAATGGCGATCTCTTTAATTGCCCTGCGTATGCGATAGGATTCCCCTCTTCCGGCAGCTCTCCTCCCTGCTCACTCAGCAATCCGTCCAGATGCTCCTGACAGGATCGTTCCTCTCTGGCATATACTTCTGCTTTCTCCTCCTGCTGCCCCCAGACAGATGTCATTCCCAGCATATCCTTCATTATATCTATCCCGTACCGATGCTCTATGTATGCGGCTGCCTGTTCACAGAATCCGCTGCATCCCCTGTCTGTCAGGAATTGGATACGCTCCACTTTATGCTCCATATTTCCTGCGCCGTAGTATGACAACCTTTCCTGTATATTCTGCTCTCCATAGCTGCCCGTCTCATAGCTGCCATCCAGGGCAAAGAGATCGTATTCATCCAGCAATTCCTTCTGATATTCGGCAAAAACACTCTCCATTGCGCGGTTTGCATCGGCTCTTCGATAGTTCTTTGCCAACTGTATAGATGCGCTTTCCATGATCCCTCCGATAAATGTGATCAGCAGAATAAAGATCAGGCTTAGATACGCAGTCACCTCTCCCCTGCACACTGTTTCTCTCTGCATCAGATACCTGCGCTCTCGCTTACGATCTTGCTGAAAATAGTCTGTACCAGACTGGTAAGCTGAGATTTGAATATAATAACCAGTCCGATCAATACCACGAGGATCAATATAACCTCTACGACACCGACTCCGTCTTCCTCTTTTAAGTTCGCAAACACATATTTTATTCTCCGCATAATAATTCCTCCTCCATACCGCTGCTTAATATCAACATTTACATCTGTACCGATAAGAATGCCGGTACGATCACGATCACCAGAACAATTGCAAGCATAAGGAACATGGGCAGCAAGAGCTTTGTTCCTGCTTCCTCTCCAAGCCTTTTCGCTCTTGCCTTGCGTTCCTCGAAGGCCTGGATCGCTTCCAGCTTAAGCATCTGCGTCAGCCCCTTTGTCCCTTTTCTCAGGTTTTGCGACAACAATGCCCCGAACCTTACATAGACCTGTACATCACAGCGTCTTCCGAAATTCTCATAGCTCTCCGCCTCTGTGACCCCGCTTTCCATCTCATAGCAGGCTCTCTTCATCTCTTCGTACGCATATCTTTCTCCCCGCCTCTTCTTCTGACGCTCGTAATCCTCCGCCACCTTTTTCCATGCACGCTTTGCCGTCATACCGGCGCCGAGGAAGAGCGTCATCTTATTCACGATCTCAGGGTAATCCAGGAGCATCTGCTGCTTCCTTACTTCCTTTGCTTTCCCATGATTCTGTATCTCTAACGCATATAACAAGATCCCTGTCAGCACCGCCATCACGATCAGCACCGCGCCCCGGCTCTCCATTCTCCGATAATAGGCGGCTTCCCTGCCCAGGAGTGTATCCGGCAGTTTAAACTCCTTCTGCGTCCGGCTCTTCTCCTCCTGCGCCCCGATCTCTTCCTCTGCCCGTATCCGGCTCTTCTCTTCTTCCCCCTGCATCCTTCGGCAGATATTCGCCGTGCACTGGTAAAGCGCCTGTTCTTCCTCATTCTCAGTGTAGGTCAGGACTGCGTTTAGGGTCACCAAGGTTCCTTCCTCACTCAATGCTTCTTCCTGAAGCTCGCCCCGGACATTCATCACATCATAGCGGTCAAGCTCCCAGGACGCCTCCACCGGTTCGCCCGGTATTTCTGTAAGAAGCTTCATATCCTGTTCAACTCTGTCAAGGCTTTTATTTTCTCCAAGAATCAGCTTATCCATACGCCGGATGACTCTTTGAAATAATTCCTGAACCTCCTCCTTTGAATATTGCTGCTCTGACACCTGCAGCTTTGCCGGAATCCTCTCCTTTTCTCCCCTGATCGCAATCTCCAGTTCCTCTGTTCTGCTGCCCTGTCCATATGCATTTCTTTGAATGATACCATCCGTCTCCCTGACCGAATGCAGATAGTCGGCGATCAGAAGAATCACTCCTGCCGCCAGCATAAGACTTACCGCCAACATCTTTACACCTCGATCCTTACCATCCTTACACCAAGATAATACGCGCCCGTATAGATTCCCAAACATACCGTCATCACCCCTATTCCCAGGACATTCCCATATAAACTCTCCATGAATTCCGGGAAGCTTAAGGACATATACCCGATAATAGCATAGGGAACCGCCGACATTACCCTGAATTCATACCTCTTTGACGCCAGGATAGTATCGATCTCCCTCTTCACGTCAATCTTATCACTGATCTGCCTCACCGTATCCTGAATGATCGCAATCATATTGCCGCCGCTTTTCTTCGCTGCCGCGAATACGGTCACAAAATTCTGCACATCTTCTGTCCGGGTCCTCTCCCCGAATTCCTCGAGTACCTGTTCCAGAGGTACATGAATCTGCAGCTGCCGCGTAATGATCAGCAATTCCTTAGAAATCCTTGCTCCTTCAGGATAGATCAGCTTCAGTTCCTTCTGCGCTTCCCGAAATGCATTCTCAACCGAATAACCCGTATTCAGCGCCGAAGACACTGCCTGTATCGCTTCTTTGAACTGTATCTGAAATTCCTTCTCCTTCTTTCCCGCCCCCTCTTCCTCCATCATCCGCAGATGCCAGACCAGAAGCGGCAGCAGCGGGAGAATCATCAAGAAGGACCTGTAATACAGCCAGGCCGTCACAGCCGTCACGCCTGCTGCCCTGGCCAGATTCCACAGATGCTCCTTCCTTGTCATATCCTGCATCCAACAATTCTTCTGTTCACACATTACTCCCTGCTGCCCGAAGCTTTCCCTTATGCGTGATCTCCTGAAGCCTTCTCCACTCTCCCTGTATCTTCCCATCCTTCTCCCCCGTTTCCGCATATTTATACAAGGTCTGCAGCCTGATCTCGCCTTCCTGATACCCCAATATCTCCGCAACCTCCAGCACCTTTCTGCTCCTGTCTCTCAATCTTCCCAGATGAACGATCAGATCTATACCTGAGGCGATCTGCCTCTGAATCGCCGGAAGCGGCAGTTCCATCCCCATCAGCACCATTGTCTCCAATCTGCTAAGCATATCCTTCGGGCTGTTGGCATGGCCGGTGCTTAGAGAACCGTCATGCCCGGTATTCAAAGCCTGGAGCATATCGATCGCTTCTTCCCCGCGCACCTCGCCTACCACATATCTGGTATTTAAAATATATCGGTTTTTATATGCTTGACGTACCAAAATAAGGGGATGTACACACTATCTACTCCACGTATACTTGACGTAAATTTCCTATATCCAAGCCATTTCAAGGGTATTTAGGAGGGTTTTTATCTAATCACACATCTATCAGTTAGCCAGTTCTCTTATCAGTCCAGCCCTATAAAAATCACTTTATTTTGTACATTGGTCTATGAAATCTCTTTTATGAAGCATTGATTTGTTGTAGAATAGGGGTATAAATTGAACAGGAAGGATTATAGCCATGCCAAAAGACCATGAGAGAAATACTTCCCCTTTGCAAGAAGCCAGAAAGAAAATAGCTGAAGAAAAATATAACACCCTTAAAACAGTGTTGGAAGATATGATACATAATGAAGAAGAGATTACTATTTCACGAGTATGTAAACTTTCCAGATTAAGCAAGAGCTATCTACACCAGAACGAAAGAGCCAAAAAGCTATTTAATAAAGCTAAATCCATTGCCGAGGAAAAGACAAAATATGAAGGAGGGATTCCAGCAAGCACAGGCTTAGACATCAATCCCCAAATGCGCCATGAAGATATGCTCCTACAATATGAAGAAGTTAAAAGGAAACTCCAAGAAAGCTATATGATTAATTTCCAATTACTCCAAGAAGAAAATAAGCGCTTAAAGCAAGAAATCCAAGAACACAAGGAGCAATTAGAAAGTTTAAAAAAGTCTCCAGCCTTCAAATTACATTTAATACCTAACGAACGAAGTTTTACTGCTTATAGAATTGATTCGCCATTGATGATTAGTTTTGAAAGTCCTGTAGAAGATGTTGTTCTTAATGGGTTTAAATGGGGAGAATACAGCTTATCCAACCCTTATTATACTTTTGAATTGGCTACACCTATAGATGGCATAACCTTAGAAAAAAAGGATAATGCCTACTTGCTTACTATCACAGAAAAAGTGACGAAAGCTACTACGATTGATATTATAATGAATGTCATAGATTAAAATAGAAATTATAACAATATGGCTAATTTAAGCAAATCTATACTGTCAAATGGAGGTTTATACAAATGTTGAAAAAATTCCCTAAGATAAAAGATCCTAAAACATTTGAGCTTTTAGCAAGAGATACTCTACAAGTAAAATTGAATATAACTTTAAGCTTATATGGAAGAACTGGACAAGCGCAAAATGGAATTGATTTATATACAAGTGGTGAAAACAAAATAGTCGTTCAGTGTAAAGATTATTTAAGCGACAAATCACCAACGGAAATAAGCAGTATCATTTTAAACGAATTAGGAAAAACCCAAAAATTAGATTTTCCATTTAAGCAATTTTGGTTAGCTACAGCATTAGAGCGTGATACAAATATCCAAAACATAGTTGAAACTTTACAAAACAATTCTGTTGGAACTATTTATATTTTCTTTTGGGACGATATAGAGGAAATTTTATCGTATAATGGTAATATAGCTTTACATTATTATCCTGAATATTGTGGAATGAATGAAAATTATTCTTCTTTAATATGTCTAGGCTTCTTTAGCATAGTTTTTACAGATTACATTGATATGATGAGATTTGAAAGGACACCTGCATTATCATATTGTTATATGATAGAAAATGGACTTAATTGGGTATTTAATCCCAATACAAGAGAAAATTTACGAATCTGTCTAGCTGAAATAAAAAAATATTTAATGGGTCCATTAAATTTAACAATAGATTTTAAGCAAGAAAATGCATTTTATTGGTGTCAAGATGTACAACAAAATATAGACTCCATTTCGTATTCATTAAACCAAAATTATCTTATATATTTTAGAATTGGGATTATTCTTGGCAGATTAGATCACGCACTTAATTTCAGTACAAATAAAAGTAGTAACGAAAGATATATTAACGATTTGAAGCAGCTAATCTCTACTCTGAATTTGACTACAAATCAACGTAAAGTAATACAGGATTATTTAAACAAGCTTGATATTGAAAACCAAAAATACAATATTCCAACTCTTATATTTAATTATTTATGTAACATTGTATAAATACCAAGAACAACAAAAAAGCCATAGGACATCTACCCTATGGCTTGTATCTATATTAGTGAAAATATGAAATATTATGTGAAAAACAATTATATCTTTCACAATTAAAAGTTTATAACAAATTCTAAAAAATGTCAATATTTCATTCCAATTATTTCATAATTAAGTAAATATTTTATTTTTAACAGCAAAAAAGCCCACATATGTGAGCTTTTTTATTTAAGTAAAATTAAGGTGTTGTTGTCTTTGTTCCACCTGTTGTAAATGTATCAGTGTAAACTGTTTGCCAATCTCCACCATTTACATAATCGCCTGCATCTGTATTTCTGTATTGCATAGCTTGTACAGTAAGGTCAATCGTTAAATGGCTTCCTTGATATTTGTCATTCTTTACCATGCCATCAAGAGAAGGATTTGTAGTTTGTGCAGAATCCATTCCTAAGAAATATCTATATTCAGCACTTGCCTTTTTATTTGCGTCTGTACCTGCTGTAACCTTTACATAATCATTATCTACAACAACAGTGTCGGCATCTTCTCCGTCACCAAAAGTACCACCGAGAGTAGCTCCTTCAATAATGTATCTAAGAACAAGTTTGCCATCGGTAACAGTATCTTTGTCATCTACTGGAACATAAGCAACTTTTCCATCTTTCATTCCTTTTACAAGAATAATAGGATTAGAAGTCTTTAGTCCTGCTACTTCTTCAATTTTTGTGTTTGTATAATTACCTTCTGTTCCTGTCTTTACATATAAATGGAAGATAGAAGGATCAAGGTTCACTCTGCCATCTTCTGCAACCTCAATATATTTCTTATTAACTACTCCATCTTCAATAACTTCTGTTGTGGAAAGAGAACCATCAGCTTCTAACTGATAATGTGAATCAACCATAATATCAATAATGTTACGGGTTACGATAGATTTTGTACCATCATTTGCAATACCAAAGTTAAGTTCGTGAGATGTAGTATCACCTCTGTTCTCATTACCAGGCTCTTCATCGCCAGGGTTGATATTCCCTGAATTGCTGAGTGTTAAATTTCCTTTAGAAGAAACGTCTACTGTACCTACTGTACCATCTGTATTTTGCTCTGAACTGTCACTAAAAAATGCGAAAGCTCCAAATCCAACTACTGCAAGACCAAGTGCAGATGCTCCTGCGATTGCTAATTTCTTATTGTTTTTCATATAATTTTTTCACCAAAAACAAACTGATTTGTTTCTGGCTCCTCCTTTCATTTTTTCAATTATTCTATATTTTAAATTTTTTATTCTTAGCAAGATTTATTTTCTTGCCTTCCAATAGTAGTAATTTTTGCAATAAAAAAGTATAGATCTATCTTCTTGAAAAAGATAAAACCTACACTTAAAATCGAACACTTATTTACTACTTACTGAAGTTTATAATGGAAATTAGTTTTTGTCAAGCTTTTGAAGCAATAAAATTTCAAGCAAAAAGCCATAGGATTAGGGATTTCCAAAGACCTGTCCTATGGCTAAAAAATAATTAAAAATACAATTCAAATATATAATAAAAGCATTCTAAAAGTCAAGATATATGGCAATGTATGCAAAATCCATAGAACTCAATTAATTTTTATTGATTTCTCCTATGGCTTCATCACATCTAAATATACATTATCAGATTTTTATTGATAAGAAATGATTTCCTACTCAAATGATCTCATCTCTCTATCCACATCCTCTTTATTCGCATAGAGCGCACTTACTTCAGAAGTCATTTCGTCATCAATAACTTCTCCAGATGCAGTAGTTTTAAGATTATAAATTGCAAAATACCCAGTTACATCGTTGAAGCTTTTTACAAGTGGTTCTTCATAATAATCAGTACCCCACCAATTAAATTTAGCATCTTTAATATCCACCGTAAAAGGAATGACTAATGCCTGCCTGTCTTTATAAAATTTAGATTCTTCATTCAGAAACTTTATATCTCCATAAGAACATCCAGAATCAGGCGAAAGGCTTATATCCTGATCTTCTACAAGAAAGCTAATCCAGTCGCTTGTTGTATCTTTGAATAAATCATTTAATTTTGTTTCGACATTGTTTCTATCTCCTTCATTTAATTCTGAAAGATTTAATACATAGCTTTCTAATCCTTCTACTGTAATTTGTGTCTGTTCTTCTTTAAGCACATACCCTTCTTTAATAGCTTGTTCAGTAAGGCTTGCTGTAATAGTGATAGTATCTCCATTGCTTATTTCATATGTTTTATCAGGCACATACTCCACAAAACGCTGCGCCTGTCCATCCCCACATCCATTTTCAATAACTATACTTGCCATAGGGGATATGCCTTCATAACTTATTTTGACACCAGTATCCGTATCAAAAATTTCTGGATCAAATGCATCTAAAGTAATAGGCTCTTTCAGTCCAGACACTTCAAATTCTTTTGTTGTGTCGCCTTTAATCTTTATCTTCTGTTCTTTTGCTGAATCCTCGTTATATGTAATAGTGAGTTTTACTTTATCACCATTTGAGAGGGCTTCTTGTTTATCCAGCTCCCATTTGATTGACATTTCAAAGGACGCAAAATTCACTAATTCCTGTGCTTCTTCTTGGGAAATGTTCCCATCGTCATCACCCACAAAATCTTTTTCAAGCTGTGTCAAATCATAGTTTACAGTTGCTGTGCCTTTCCCATCTACCCCGTCAAAATTTACAGTTGCATAATCTGTTAAATTGATTGATGATGAACCGCCACAGCCCGTTAATAATCCTACGCTTGCAATTCCTACTGCAAGCATCAATAATATTTTTTTCATGTATATCATTCTCCTTTGTTTTTTGATAAATTATAGTTTACTTGAAATATTTACAATAGCATTTGCCGTATTAGCAATAGCGCTTACTTTACTGCTCTTTCTGATGCTGTTTAAGTTTGCTGTCTGAGCCTTTTGCTGTGCGACAATCTCAGCGTTTGCTTCTTCAATCTTCCAGCGGTGTAACTGCTCGTCAAACATTGACAGGGCTTCTGCTAAGCTATTTGCCCTATCTGCTTGGACTACTTTTACAAGGTACTCTGTGGCAAGAGGATACCAATAATCAACAGGAAGAAAAGCAAGATCATTTACATTGTTGTCAAAAATCTGCTGTGCGGCAGCTTTTTCTTTTTCTATAGCTTTTTGTCTTTTAGCTGATTCAGCCTTAAATTCACCTTGTCCTTTTTTGTATATGCTATATCCAAGGATAATTCCTAAAGCTAGTCCACCAAATTGGCTTATACTATTTACCATCATGACAAAAATTGCAATATTTCCCAATAAAGAAACAATACATTTCCAATCGAGCCAATAACAAACCAAGCAGCAACACCAGCGATAATTCCTTTTATTTTAGCTGATTTTTTTGTACTCGCCTGCTGTTCCATATCCTGTTGCTCCAGCTTAACAGCTTCCTGATAGTGTACATTTGCCTGTTTACAGATTCTGTCTGCATTTATAAGTTTTTGTAATAATTCTTTATTCATATGTATTTCTCCTTATCAAATTGTTTTACTTTTTAATTGTATAACATAAAATTTTTATACGCAAATTTTTGACTTTTTGCTGACTATTTGCTGTATAAATTTTCCAGCTGTTCTTAATATTATTTCTTTAAACGCTTTCTATCTAACATTTTTGCTATGGCATTTGCATAAGGTTTAAATGCTCTTTAAGAAGAATCATCTCTTGCTGTTTTGTTTATTTGCTGCAATCGTCCAAAATGCCCATAAACCATTGTCAAGATTTTTCTCATTCCTTTTCTCCTCTGTTTTGTGCTTCAGATTATTTAGGGGTATCCTCCTGGATATTCTTCTGTTTCGTCATATCCATCGTTTCGTTCATAGACTCCATTATAAAAATCTAAAGCTGAAAATGTTGCTGTAATAGAGCCATTGGCATCTAAGATAAACGTATCTGTTCCACCTTCATTTGTAGCTTTCAACTCATTCCCATTGATAGAATACTCTGTATAACGATCACCCATCCATCCGCCATGATAGCTGTTTCCTGCATTCCAATATAACAATCCATCTTCTCGAACTGTTAAAATCAATGCTTCTTTATAGCTTCCAAAATCTTTTGTATAAGTACCAAGAAACCTATCAATTTCCGATGTTTCCTCTGGAACAGTATCCATTAAAGAATATTCCTTCTCGTAAACACTCTCAAGAAGATTCCACTCCTGTTTTAAAGGCTCTGGAACATCCAAAACATACGTCCCATCGTGCTTCGTTCCTTTTGTAAATTCCACTCTTTTCCCTGACACATCAATATAAATCCCATTTTCAAAAGAATAGCCAGTTTCTTCAAATACAATAGAAACACCATTTTCAGTTCCAAAATCCCCAGATGCTTCAAAACGTACATTTACCGATTGAGGATCAATTTCAGAGATTGTAAGCCTTCCTGCCCCACTGTCCTCTCCATTCATGAATGTGCCTATATAATCATTAATATCTACAACATCCGACCTTTCTTCCTGCTCTGATATTTCCCTCTCAAAGGCAAAATTCATATTCATATCACTAAATTTTTCATCACCAAATTCAGTTGTCAAACTGCCGTCCTCATTTAATGTAAATGTGTCTGTATATGTACCTGTTACATCCTGATAAGTTGCTGTTATGATATTGCCATCCACCTCATAGGAAGAATATGACTGGTTTATGCTGTTTCCATGACGGAAATATAATGCGCCATCATCATCTAATCCCAACTCTACCTCTCTTGCATATTCACCGTCTGAATTGGAGTATACGCCAAGAAAATCCTCTACAGCATAAGATTCCTCTTCCAATGCAAAAGGCTCATCCGCTATTTCTACCTGCACAAATTCTGGCACATCTTTATATGTAAGTTTCTTCACTTCATAGGTAACATGATCGCCATCCTTTTTCACAATAAGGATTTCTTTTGCATTTACTCTAACAGTTTCTTCTTTTCCATCTGCTGTAACAGTACATTCCACTTTCCCATCAAACAAGCCGACATAGGTAGTATCACCATGAGCTTCTACCCATCCACAAGTGCCACGAATACCACAGATTGTTGTAGAAGTGCGAATATCCATACTTTCATCATCTTCCAGCGGTTTTGTTACATTGAAAAACAACCCTCCAGAATTTACGACCAGTTCTAATTTCTTGCCATCTTTTTTGATGTCAACATCGCTTTTTTCATCCATTTTGGTTAGCTTTGTATCATCAAGATCAATCCATGCAAAACTTTTTTTCTGTGTGTCTATACCATAGCCACTGTATAACCCAAGGTTATCAATCAGATCAACAGACTTTCCTTTTTCATTTTCTACACCAACTTCCCCATCTGTTTTTATCAGTTTCATTGTAGTTGCCCTGTTCCTGCCACATGACGCACTAAGCAGCATTACTAATATCAATAATAAAAACAGATTTCCCCGAAACAGTTTCTTCTTCATGCTATCCTCTCCAGTCCAGATTATTTTTCCCAACAACGGCTCTTTATAAATGAATCCGTCAGTGCCTTATCTAATTTCCCTTCTTTTTCTGCCATATCTTTTAAAACAGACAATGCCCTTTCGATTGGCATCCCTGGCTTATATGGTCTGTCGTCTGCTGTTAATGCGTCAAATATATCTAAAATAGTAAGTATGCGCACTTCCATAGAAATCTCCATACCTGACAAATGTTTCGGATACCCGTCACCGCTTAAATATTCATGGTGGGCAGAAGCCCATTCCCTGACATGGGATAATTCTTTGCTAAATTGAATCTGGGAAAGCAGCTTATCCGTCAGCACAACATGGGACTCCATGATTTTACGTTCTTCGTCCGACAACGTGCCTTTGCGGATGGAGAGCATTTTGTATTCATCTTCTGTAAGCCAATGTCTTACCTCTCCATTTCTATCTATGTATGAGCGTTTTGTAAGCTGTTTCAGGGCTTTTATGTCCTCATCCGTAACATAATGCTTTGCATCATTTACGGATTCCACAAGTTCCTCTGCTTTATTTATATCATTTATTAAGCCATCCAGATTTCCACATTTTCCAGACAATGAATCAATTTCACTAAGTAGCCGCAGGACTTCCATTCTATGTAAAAATCCTCTGTGCTGTTCTGGCAGAAGCCTTGTTGGTTTATCCATGATTTCAAGAGGAATCACAAGTTTCCCAACATCATGAAGCCAAATACTCATGATAAGTTCTTCCCGATGAACGGAATCAAAAGGTATTTCCTTTCCTTCTTCTTGTGCCTTAACGTTTAGATAGTCTATAAACTTCTCCCCATAGACTGCCATATGCTTTGTATGATTGCCATTATAGAGACTGCGCTCATCTATAGCGGAGGCAAAAACACGCACAAAAGAATGGAATAATTCTTTGATTTCATCAATATATCTGACATTCTGAATTGTAATTGCCGCCTGTGAAGCGACTGACTGTAACACAAGAGCCATTTCATCAGGGAATGGACAGATATTCCCATCCGCATCCATGGCATTTAAAAGCTGTAAAACTCCCAACTTTTCACCTTTTCGATTTTGCATAGGTACTGTAAGCATTGATTTTGTATAATAGCCTGTCATAGAATCATATTTTACGGAACCTGACAGATTATATTCGCTGCAATTCCTTACATCAGCTATATTTATTGTCCTCCCATCCATCAGGGACAAAGCGCATACATTCTCTCTTGATAATGGGACTGGCGGAATGTCTGGACGCCTGCCGTCACCGCCTGAATAGGTTTTCATTGTATTGTTACGCATAATAACAAAATGCAATTCTTCCTCTTCCAAAAGATATAGCGTTCCTGCATCACAATGGGAAATTTCCATTACAGAAATAAGGATTTTTTCCAAAAGTTTATTTATACTTCTTTCGGATGAAAGCAACACTCCTACATTTAATATTTTTTTGACTTCATCTTCAGTCATATCCTTAACCTCATTCCTTCCTTTGAAAAGATACAGATTCTATCTTCACAGGCAATTTTTTCCTGTTCATACAAAAAAGAATCTGTATATTCACTGTTATAATGAGCCATCAATATATGCTCTATATCTGCTTCATGGGCAATTTCAATCCCCTGTTTCCATGTAGAGTGTCCCCATCCTTTTTTGAAATCTTCTTCTATGAAATAGGAATCCCAGACCATCAGATCGCTCCCATAAGCAAATTTTGTAAGCCGTAAAAAAGTTTTTTTGTCGCATTCACAATCTAAGGCATGGGTAAAACTCTTTCCATCACAATCCAATCGGTATAAAATGCTTCCGTTCGGATGATTACCTTTTATTGTAGATACCTGAAATTTATCAATATAGAAATTCTTCTCTGGTTCTATTTCATGGAAATAAATTTTTGCTGAAAAATCCTCTACTCCCAAAGGATACCAAGGCGGAGAAAGAAGCCGTTTTATATTTTCTTCCAAGCCAATTCTTCCATATAAATGTATTTCTATTTCAGGGCAAAAAAGCGGCTGAAATGAAAATAATCCTAATAAGTGATCGATATGCAAATGGCTGAGAAGAATATCAAAACGCACGTTTTTTTGCTTTGTAAGCTCCCTGCCAAGAGCCGTAAGCCCTGTCCCCATATCAAATATAATGACATGATTTTCTTTCTTTACTGAAAAGCAGGAAGTATTTCCGCCATATTCCATAAATTCTTTTGACGGGGCAGGCGCAGAGCCACGCACACCCCATACTGAAATCTCCCAATCCTTCACGATACGCTCACCTCACAAAATCTTATCCAGTGTCAATATCTCAAAGCCATCCTTTTTCCCTTTTAGCTTAGGCGGATTCGCAAGCGGTGTTGCTATGATCCTTCCATTTAAGTAATCCGCTACAGCTTTTGAAATATAAATTGTTTCCCCAGGCGCATTTGCTTCAAGTCTTGCCGCTGTATTTACTGTATCTCCAATCGCTGTATAGTCCATCCTTCTGGGTGAGCCAATATTGCCGACAACAGCCTTTCCAAGATTTATCCCTATGCCAAATGCTAATTTCTGCCCATATTGCTTTTCAAGTTTTAGGGATAATTCTCGTGCCCCCGAAGCCATATCCATTGCTGCTTTCGCTGAGTTCATAACATAATCATCCTGCGGCAGTGGCGCACCCCAAAATGCCATAACAGCGTCTCCGACATACTTATCCAACGTCCCATTGTATTTCAAAATACATTCTGATATAAGTGTCAGATACTGATTTAATATTTCTACAACTGTTTCTGGTTGGAGTTTTTCACTCATAGTAGTGAATCCCCTGATATCTACAAACAAGACAGCTATATTACATGATTTCCCACCTAATTTTAGGGCTTCATCTTCTTTGTCTATTAGCTCTTTTACGATTTCTGGCGCAACATAACGCTTGAATGTATTTGTAATCTGCCTGCGTTTCATGTTCTCTCTAACGGCATGAATGGCTATACTCCCTATATAAAGAATGGTTATGCCTAATGGAATATATATAACATGTAATATAAATCCCTGCTCATACAATAATTTGCACATCGCTACCCATCCAAAAGCAAACAGAAGCCATGGGATAAAGGAAAACTTTGTCTTTACTCCATAAAATGCAATACTGGCAAGAAAAAGCAGGATAAATAATACAATAAGCTGTATCGAATCGCTAACCTTCTTTTTGAAATTTCCCTCCAGTAATGCCGAAATAGCATTCGCCTGATATTCCACCCCATACATTTCTTTTGCATGGTCGATTGCTGTTATGTAACTGTCCTGCAATCCAGAAGCCATCGGACCAATCAAAACAATTTTTCCTTCAAAATAGTCTGTTGGCACCTTACCATCCAATACATCCAAAATAGAAATCGCTTCAAAATCACTTGGCTTTTTACTGTACGGAAGATACCAAAACCCATTACTGTTTACCTCTGGTAATTCCAGATTTTCATTATATTTAAGAGCCGCTTTTAATGCCATTGATGGCACTGTCCTTCCATCTGGTAAATCAAAGGACAGGAGGTGGTGGCGGAGAACGCCATCTGAATCCCTCATTGCATTGATATGTCCTGCATCTGAGACAGATTTCAGCTCGTCAAAAGGTTCTTCATAAAAAACGATCTGGAAACTGTTATGTATAAAGCCTGTGCCATCTTCCACGAATCCTGAGTCAAATGCTGCTGCGCAAGCCATTACGACATTATCCCCCATAGCGCCTACTAAGGCTTCATCTGTTTCTGGGGCTGCTTTTGAACTATAGAGGATATCTACCGCTATTACTGCAGGCTTTTTGTCCTCTGATTGATTCAGTATTTTAATTGCTTCCGCAACCTTTTTTCTGTTCCAATCCTGATAAGAGCCGTAGCGATCTAAGGCTTTTTCATCTATTTTAATGATAACGATATTCCCATCAACTGCCACAGGCTGTTGATATAGCCTGTCCGATAGAGAGAGGTCAACCGCATCCAATATTTTCCATTTTGCCAGCAAAGTCAAAAAAGCTGAAAACAATACGAAATAAACAATCAAATGAACGTGCTTTCTCATATGCCTGACCACCTCAAATCCTGCATACATACCTGGTCGCTATGTCTGCTTATTCTTACCTATCCTCTGATTCTGTTTTTTCGCCAAACAAAATTTCTAAAATCTTCTGTAATATCTGCTCAGCTATTTCCTCATCGAGTTTCCCTTCTTCCACAAAAGCACAAAACAATTCCCGAATCGCTTCATCACTCATCCTTATCACCTCCTTTATGCCCCCTAGACGTAAAATCTGATGATAAGGTTTTTAAATTCCCAAAAAATCTATTTTTTTGCTCAAATTCATTATTAAGCATACTATGCTTTATACTGCATTTCAATCTTAGCATATTATGCCGTAAAATGAAATACGCAACATAAAATTAATTTCAGGAAGGGGGCATATTTTATGGATAAATTATTTAATGCCACCAGATTTGGTGAAAAACTAAAAAAATATCGGCTTAAAAAGCATTTATCGCAGATGGAATTGGCTGAAAAAATAGATTTGCAGACTTCTTCTGTCAGTCATCTTGAGAATGGCACGCACTCTCCCTCCCTCGAAACGCTGCTCCGATTGTCCTCAGTCCTTGAGGTCGGCATAGACGAAATGCTTTATGACAGTCTGCCCGCTGTCAGAGAGCATCACTTAGACAAAGATATACAAAATTTGTTTGTTGGATGCTCTGCTGAAGAAAAGGAGCTTCTTTTACGAGTCCTGCAAACTGTAAAACAGACACTCAAAGAACGCAGATAAGGACTGCCAGTTGTAAGCAGTCCTATTTTTCTATATCACATCCTCCCCATACTCATCCTTTATCCTTGCACAGAGTTTCTGCCAGCTTGCTTCTAATTCCTCTGGTGTGGATTCAGGGATTTCAATATCACTGTCCGCCACTTCTTCCTCAATCTTCCTTACATATTCATTTGCGAAATACGAAAACTCGTTCAGAAGGCAAGTCAGCCGAAAATATGCCCCAATCTCCACGCAATGCCCCACACATTGTTCAAAAAGTTCTTGCGTCATAGGAATCTGATGCTCAATGGCAGCATTTTCTTCCTCAGTTAAATAGATTGCTTCTCTGACAAACTCTGCCAGTCTCTCTTTTTCCCTTCTTGTAAGATTTTCAAGCCTGTCCATTCGCACCTACATTCTGTTCCGATGAATCATAATCTTTCAGCAATCCCAAATACACAAACATTCTCACAGCATCTTTAATGCCAGCCATATAGGAAATGTCTGAATAACGATTATCGCAGGTCTTTACACAGGCTATATAATCATTTATCAGGATTCTTTTCTTGTCTGGCAAATCTAATCTCATATACCGCTGTTCCAGCTCCCCCTCATCTTCTATGTCCTTGAGGTATACCTCATCAGTCATAATAAGGTCTTGTCGGCTATGATCCATAAATTGCCCCATCCCCATCTCCAGTAACTTATCAATTAGTTGTTCCATGTCCGCTCCTCCTTTGGGTGTGCAAGAAGTCTAATCTAGTTTCTAAGAACTTATATTTATATATTAGATTTCTTACACTATAATTGTCAACTATTTTTAATTTACAATAACTGTCAATTTTCGACAATCCAGAAGAGGTATATATGGAAGAAAAAGACTACGGATATATAAAAATCAAACTGGATCAGCTTCTAAAGGCTAAAAAACTCAGCAAAAATAAATTGGCTCACAGAGCAGAAATGCAAAGAACTCAAATCAATAATTATTGCAATGGGGAAATTACAAGGCTTGATACTGCTGTTCTGGCAAGGCTTTGTACGGCTCTGGGATGTAAGATTGAAGATTTATTGGAATTTGTGCCGAAAGAAAGTACAAAAAATAGTTCTTCATAATCTTCTTCCCCTCATGGTTGTGCAAGAAGTCTAATCAGATTTCTAATAACTTATATTTCTATATTACATTTCTTACACTATATCTATAAAGGTATTAAAGCGTGAAGGAGTTGGATATTATGGAAGAATATGACTATGGGTATATTAAAATCAAACTGGATGAATTGCTCAAGGAAAGAGGAATAAGCAAGAATAAGCTGGCTCACAGGGCAGAAATGCAAAGAACACAGCTTAACAATTACTGCAACAATGATGCTACAAGGCTTGATACCGCCGTTTTAGCAAGGCTCTGTACGGCGCTGGACTGCAGGATTGAAGATTTACTTGAATTTGTACCAGCTAAAGAAAAAAACTGACAAAAAGCTACTGGACGCCTATATCCAGTAGCTTTTTCCTTTTAGAGAGAATATTGTGCTATGCTCACTGCATTGCCGCTTTATTAAGCATTTGCTTTAGCTGTAGATACTTCATGTACTTGTAAGGATTTCTAAAAATGCTCCTGATACTAAGGGGGTATACTATCCGATACTGGATATGATGGTAGATACACCACTGGCAGAGACTTGTTGTGGTGAACCCTCCTGACTGGAAATTATGCTCCAGATAAGAAAGTTGCTGTTTCTCCCAATCGCTGTAAGATGCCGCTACAATAGGGAAATTCAGGTGTTCCGTAAAAAAGTGAAGTCCTTTGAGTCCTTCTTCATTAAAATCTAATATTCGCTTCATCAATCTCCTTTCCTATTCTCTCCGTTCTTTAATATACCATATATTGGAATAATTGGATAGCAGAAAATGGAAGGGGACGCACCTTATAAATATCAAGATTATAGCCTGCCAGCAGTCTATCGGGTAAGCACTCTTTAAACTCGCTAAATAAGAATAGCCATCTTTTCGGCTGTTCTTATTTAGTGAGTACACTGGGGTTTGGGGGAGTAGCCACCATCAAAGAATCATATACGCCCTTTAAAGGAGTTCACCTCTACTCTTTGACTTTTAACACCGAAAAGGGATTCCAGATGTTACTCCAGAATCCCTCTCCAGACTAAAAAATACTAAGAGAAAAGGTTTTTGCTTACTATTTTTTATATATAACATACCCACTCCGTAAGCAAAAGAGTGTTCATTTATATGTATAGAATTGTAAAAATTCTGTACAATCGTTTTTAAATGTTTCAAACAGCCAAATAGTCACTTAAAGGAAATAAAACTCATTCTGCCGAAATTCTATCCAAAGAGCAACATTCCCTCTGGAAGAAGCGGAAACATATTTACCGATAAAATGTTTCCAAAGTCTATTTCATCATAGACTGCTTCTGGATCATCCTCATACATATCAAATACGTCATATTCATCAAAATACAATTCAATATAATCAAGCGGAAATTTATTATACTTTTTCATCATATGCCTTATTTCCTTTTGTGCTTCTTTGTCACAATCATCAAAATGTTCTATATCGTAAACAAGATTTTTATGCATCAAGTTGCTATATGCTATTCCATCACAATCCCAGAAACCATCTTCAAAATCGCCTATTGTCAGTCTATCTGAAGTATCAACTTTATTACTCACGCCAATGCTAATCAGAAATTGTTTCTTTAGTTCCTCTGGATTCTTGTATCCTGCATCACTGTCATAGTTAAGGACACATGACATCTGTTCACAATGATACTTGTCAAAGGCAGTATCTTCCATGAGTTCTTCCAGCGGTTTTCTAAATAATTCCTTATCGTCTGTATCATAAAGCAGAACCATTAGCTCCTTATCAACTTCCCTTAAAATATTCTTCATTCCTTTTATATTCATCCGTTATCTCCTTTCTTCCTAAAGCGTTACACCCTCAGTCACATATTCTTCTTCCATTTCATCATTGTAAATCCAGATATAAAAATCTTCGCCATATTCAAGCAATTCATACCAATTCTCAGATAAGCAATAGCCAGATATTTCATCTTCCAAATCATCGTAATCATCGCTTTCTGCATCAAGGCAGTAGTTAAAATGCAACTCTATATAGTAGTCATCTATGCCATCCATTTCCTCATCATAACCACGATACTCAAGCAGTGCTGCTAGGTGGTTTTCTGTTGAAAAATCTGCTTCAATCACTGAAAAGTCTTTTTCAGTCAAAAACTGTAATAAATCATCCGCATCGCCAATAGTTATCGCTTCTTTAATAAATTCTTTAACTGTCATGTCAATCTCCTTTCTCTATTATGCTATATCATCTAATTCATCAACTTCTACTAAGTCACCGTAATTCACTGGATCAGTTATCTTGTTAATAAGTGGATTCTTAAAATATCCCTCCAAAAATTCCACATATGGTCTTGCATCTTTGTGTTTCTTAGCATATTTTTTGATTTTCCCATACATACTGCGGTCAATCGTTTTATACCAGTTTTTTTCTCCCATACGTATTAGCAACATACGAAAAGCAACAACTATCTGATTGCACTCAGGACAAACCAAAGCTGAATTGTAGTCCAGAAGGGGTGCAGGATTACTCCCCCAGCCCTCATGTTCTTCTCCGCACAGCGCACACTTCCATGTATTTCTCCATTCTCCAATAACCTTACTCATAATCATAATCTCCTTTCTCTTTTCTTCTATATTAAACGGCTATTGCCAGTTCTCCGACTTCTTCCATTTGGCAGCTATCAATTAATCCTCTGCGATATTTAATCTTCTCTTGCTGAGTCATATTATCAAACCTGTAAGCAAAGCTCAATAAATTACTAATATGGGGATGTTCCGCTTTAAATTGCATAACAGAATATATCATCGCCAAATCCTCTTTTGAGGATTCTCTAAGGGTATAGTTCATACAATTTGTGTACTCCATATGATCTGCATCTAATGAATCAACGGTTGACTGAACACCTACAGTAAAAGCCGCTGGCATTTTTGTCTCTCTTTCGATAAATACAAATTCGCTCTTTACTATCATGAGCTTTTTGCTCATAAGCTGTTCTCTAATCTTCACGCATGCAAAATGGTGTTTCCCCAAAATCGCTTCTTCATCTGATATATTGTACAAAAACCAATCTAATACTCCACAGTGATTCTGAGCTTCATCTTCTACTGGATACGCTATTTCTTTCTCAAATAAGTCCTTAAATTCTTCAACTGTCATATTCTTTGCCCTCCTTTTGTTTTTAGTAAAATGTATGAAATTTTCAAGGTTCATCTATGCCTTTTTCTCTGGCTCTGTTTTTCATAGGTCACTTGACGCTACCCATTTCTTTTTCGTTCTCACTTTCCGATGAAAGTAGAATTTTTTCTTTCGATGAACATACAATAGCACATATGTGTTATGATGTCAACACTTTTATTCACATTTTTTTGTTGAGGTAGAATATTTTTTATGTTATACTAGTCTCATGAAAGGAGAATGCCTATGTTTTTCCTAGATATCTACCCTAGATATTACCTTGTAAGTGCTGATTTTCAGGCACATAAAGAGCTTTCCTTGCAAGAAAAGACAAGATTGGTTATAGAAGAATATCAAGAAGAACTAAGAGCCTACTATGAAAAAGAGGGGAAAACTCCACCTATGGCATCTGCTATGAGCCGATACTTCATTATCTTATGGAGAAATCTCCCTAAGACAAATATTGATGACAATACAGAGGATACTTTATTTGAAATGATGTGTCAGAGCATGACAAACTTTAGAGATACTGTCTTTAAAGTGGTTATAAGAGATATTAATGTACTGGCGGATCATTCTATAGAAAAATTTATCAGGCGGCTATGTATGATAAAGAAGTATGCCAGCATAAAACCAATTTTCTTAGATAACACTACCGACACGCTTTTTACTCCTAAACTTGAATCTGTCTCCGATGATGGTATTAAGGCACTTGCAATACAAACAGCCTTTTCTGATATGGAATATGATAGACTGATAGCGTTCCTCGAAAATATGTATACTTCTGTAAAAGAAGAACCTATCGAAAGTGCCACCAAGGAATTTATCTATTATTACTATCAGATACAACAAAGCAAAATGGTAATTGCGGCGGTCGTAGATGAAAGCAGTTTGAACAGGCGCACCCTATATCGCTATTTTGATGAATTTGAGCAACATCCTTTTTTCCCTGAATACTGTAAGCTGTTTCCAGAACTGATAGACAAGCCCAAAAAACGCCCACTTGCTTTTGACCTAGAGGCTTTTCACAAGGATGCCACCCCTATTTTTACGGAGGGTAGTATTGGAGCATTGGCTTCAGATAAGGATTTAAGCAAAGATTTCTGGAAACAAAATTCATTACTTTGTGACATAGCCGACATGAAAATTGATAATCTGCTGGAAAAATATTCTTTGACCTGTAGCATTGATGCTTATCGAACATGGCTGGCTGTTAAAAAAAAGCTAAAAATCAAATAAACTTAATTTTTCACTTGCATTCTATTTCAATATGCTTTATAATATGCCATATTAACAATTATATTTTCACTTCTGTCTATATGTCATATATTGGTTTGATTTCAAGAAAGGATGAAAATTTATGGGATTGATGCAGATTTTGGTAAACTATGTAAAAGGTGCATTCCACGCAGTTTCCTCGGATGAGCTTGTAAATGTCACTGTATATCATGGCTACGATCCAACACAAGCCAGAGGAGCTGTCGGTTCGGCAAGAAGACTTGGACTGCTTCAAGTTGTAGATACTGTTAGAATCAAAGGAAGAAAAATCAATTTCTTCCAGTAAGGGGGCATTATGGAAAATATTACTGCTAATGAGCTATTAACTGAAGCAATAAAGGAATTAGATAAGGTTGAATCTGGGGAGACTTTCATAGTAAAAGATTTGTTCCAAGGTATCCGATGGAATAGATTTCCAAGAAATGAGCGTCTGCTACTCGGCACATTATTTTTAAATTATGTAAAAACAGAAAGAGCTGATATTACACCCAATGGTAAAAATGGCTCAAATCAGCAAAAATATACCATGAAATAATATGTAATTAGAAATAGGTTCTTAGAGATCAATTCTCCAAGAGCCTGTGTCCACAAGCTCTGCTGGCATTGGATCAAAACTCCTATTCATATAGCACATTCTCAGAAAGGATACATATTATGGACAAACTGATTTTTTGTAATTTAGATTTACTTAAGAAAAATTTATCCAATAAAGACTATCCTGACTTCGATTTCAATGGTTTTGATTTTGAAGAATTGGAAAAATATAGAAATAGATTTTTAAAGCGTTTTAAACAGCTTTCAGAAGAGACTGATAATAGAATTATTTTTTATAGTAGAGATGTCAAAAACATTAATAGCGCAAAAGAACATTTTAATAAATCAGGATGTACAAAATTTGAATATAAATTAAGAGAAACCGTTGAATCTTTTATCAATAAATATAAAAACAGAAATCATCACTTTGTTGTTATCGGCGGAAAGAATAAAGATTTTGAATTAGCCGTAAATTCCCATTCTCTGTTTATTGTTCCAACTTGGCTCCCTTTGGAGGATAGAACAGAAATATATGGTATTCATGTAGATACTGTTAAGCAACTGTACAAATTTATTTTGACTTTAAATAATCAAAACACATGGTATTCAGAATTAGAAGTAGACAACATAACAACTTGTGTTTCTCTAATGGATGCACGCTTTGGAGCATATGCCAAGGATTACAAAGAGAAGGATATGATTAAGAATTTTCAATATCTGCTAAAGAGTGGAACGAGTCGTAATTATTATCAAATCTTATTGTATCATTTTTTAGCAGGGATGACCAATACTGATTTCTTTGACGATATTGAACTATTTGGCATGATTCCATCCTCTGATTGTACTTTAAATCCTGATATTTTTGAATTTATGACGCAGGTACGCCTGTTAAAAAAGAAGAAATTGCCCAGAAATTATATGTATTCGGAAGATTGTACACCAGAAGAAACTAATCTACTTATACGGCACGCACGAAAGAAAAAAGCGCATGTAAGTCATTCTCCTGATGAAAGAATTTCTCTTGGAGCTAAAGAAGAATTTGCGACTATTCATATTCATCCAGACTATAAGAAGCGAATTAATGACCTAAAAAAAGATGGACGTTTTAAAGTTTGTATTTTTGATGACTATATGACGCATGGAAATACTTTTAACGCTGTTAGAAATTTATTAGAAACATTGGGAGCAGATAAGATCGTTTTTGTTTCAATGGGATTATTTAAAAATCCCTTCCAGAAAAAAGATTATAAAATTACAGGTTCAGTTTATAACGATGATTACACTTATAAGCTAAAATCCACCACTGTATTAACTAATTTTGATATTGATAATGATGCTAAGCAAGAAGTTTCTGATTTATATGATATTTTCAACTCATAACTGATTAGGAAGTAACCAACATGGAAAGATATTTCATCGCCCTAAAAGAATTAGGTGCTAAAAATGAATTATTATTGAAAATAATAACTGAATATGAGCCTTACTTTATCAGTAATTTGTTTGAAGAAAACTCCGATATCTTCCTTTCAAATATAGAATGGCTACCCTACAAACCTCTCTTTGAAGATAGAGAAAAGGTCAATGCTGCTTTGGAAAAGGCTGACGAAATATTAAAGATTAATGCTGAACAGGAAATCCATACTGCATTGTATTTCACTATTAATTATCCTAAAAACTTAATGCATATAGATAATCCACCAGCCATTATCTACTATAAAGGAGCTAATCCTAATGAGGGATTTGATAAAGCCATTGCATCTATCGGAACACGAAAGCCAACACGCTTTGGATTTAATGCTATTAATTACTTAATCCCACAATGGGTAAATGAGGGATTTGCAATTATATCAGGCTTAGCCCTCGGCGTAGATCGCCTATCTCATATCGCCTGCTTAGCTGAAGATGGAAAGACTATAGCTGTCCTTGCTCATGGATTGGAGAAAGTATATCCTGCTTCAAATAAAAAATTAGCGGAACAAATTTTATTATGTGGAGGTACTCTGTTATCTGAATATCCTGTTGGAACAGAACCAACAAAATTTAGATTTGTACGCAGAAATCGCTTAATTGTTGGTCTTTCAAAAGTAACTGTAGCAATGGAATGTGAAGAATCAGGTGGTTCTATGAGATCTGTTAGATTTGCTCAAAAGCAGAACTGCCCTATTTTTTGCCCATCCCCAGGGAACAATCCTACTGAAGCGCAATCTGGATTGAAATACATCCTTGAAAATAAAATAGGTCAAGAAATTACAGGCGGCACTGATTATGAAAAAGTTATTCTTGCGGCTGGTTATGAAATCGAAAAACCTAGAATGGAAATTTCATATATCAAACAGCAATATCTAAGAGCATTGATAGCAGGTTCTCAAAACGAAAATATTATTAAAACTGTTTTTGAAAAAATAGGATTACAATATACTTCAGAATGTACCTGTATTATTGATTTGAATAATTATCTTTTAGATTACATTCAAAGTTCAAACTATTCCATTGATGCTGTTATTAAAACATTTATTGACACTATCATACCCACCGAAAAAGAGAGCTAACGCTCTCTTTTTCATAAATTCCATTTATATTCTCCATTTCTTGACACAACAATTTTCCCACGTTTAACAGCCTTGTTCAAATATATTCTAACATCTGGATGCAAATTAAATGCCCAATGATTCACACCATGCCCCACTCTAGTTGCTTGATATATTATCATTGCCTGCGTAAGTGGTGCCAGATAGCCACTTGTCATATCAACCTTTCCGCAAGAATCAAATTCGTTCGTATCACAATTAAAATAGTGTCTTATCAAAAATTCCTTTTCATCAGTAGATATTAATTTTTTGAGATAGGCTCGTGACACTCTCTTAGCCGCCCCATTTCCACTCCGAACGCTATTAAAAATCCATGTAACAATCCAAATCAAACAAAGTATACCGCAGAATAGCAATACTCCACCTATTTCAGTTCTATGCTTATTTCTCCAGTCAACAAGCCCTAATGATCCAAGAATCTTATCTGGAACGAATAATATCACGAGACATGCTATCAATAATGCAGTTATTACTTCTTTAACCTTCAGCTTATCAATAATATTCGCCAGTATCTCTAATGCCTTATCCATAATCAGTTACATTCCTTTTTATTTTATGCTCTACCGACACCCAGTCCTGATCTTATAATTTGCTCTTGCAATTTCCTTTTCAAATCCTCCGCATCAGTCCATACCACAAACTGAATCTGTTTTATGTCAAAGTGAACATTTACAAAATCATCCTGTCGGCAAGTATATATTACTGTTTTCCCTATACCTTTAGCATAGCCTGCTTCATAATATACGCCTGTATTCTGGTAAGTAAAATCGGCAACTAAGAATTTACAGTTACGAATTTCTTCCACAATTTTATCGCTTATATTTCCATTGTGAGCATCTAAATCCACATAATAGGCTTCATTTCCCGTTGCTTCTATAGCTACCTTTGTTCCTTGTCGAATCTGATCCACACAATCATACTTATCTTTGTTCATAGGCATAGATACAAATACCATACCTGACGATGGTAATACTGGATTAATCTCTGGTATTTGCTCCTTGCCAGTAGCAACCTGATAAATCAACCCTAACTGTTCATCCGTTGCTTCTTTTATCATAAAATCATGAAGCGTTTTCAAATTATCCTCATGCACACAAGCATGTGAACCTCTAAACTCTTTTGAAGCCAACCCAAAGTAAGCCAATATTTCTTCAATAATTCCATATCTACCAAAAGTGAAATAGTTATCATCGCTTTCAACTTTTTTGCGAAACTCCACATATATTTGCTCTCTGTTCATAACTTCCCCTTAATTTATACAAACATCTGCTGTAATAAAGCCTTTTTAATATCATTCCAATCGTTAAGGATTTCTTTTTCAATTTCTATTTTTTTATTCAAAGCATTTATGCATTCAGCTATCTTTCTTTGTTCTTCTTCACATGGTATCTTGACCTCTATTCCAAGCAAATCCTCTGGGCTAACAGCCATTCTCTCATAAACTGTACCCTCTTGGTATCTCAAAGTATAATTAATAAAGTCTGCTCTTGTAACCATAATTTCCACAAATTCTGGAACATTCTTTTCTGTCACTTCAAAAGTAATATATATTGGTGAAAAAATGCCTTCGCCATATGTATTTCTACAAATAACACCAAACTTTAAATTTGCAGGATTATAGCAAATATCATTTATTTTTGTTATTTTATATTCCTTATCATCTGACATCACTAAGAAATCCCTGTTATATTGTGCCGTTTTAGGTACTACCCCTTCTTTGGTCAATGAAACGTGTTCATAAGAGCCGTCTTTAATAGCTTTTGTTTTTCGTTCACTCAATAATTCTGACAGTTTTACATCCTTCCATTGCGGATAGGTGTTTCCATTCTTTTGTTTAAACTTCACTTTCTGCTTAAACAATTTTTGTATTATTCCTTTTTTCTTCGCTTCCCAATCTTCTATAATTAAGCGTTGATTTTCAATTCTTTTGTCAATTCTTGACATCAAATCTGCTATTCTGTTTTGTTCCCCTACATCTGTTATATACAAAGGAGTATTCAAAACAGTTTTTTGATTAATTTTGGGCATGTTTCCAGACGTTCCACATGCATTTTTTTTATAATACTGCCTTATATTTGGCGTAATCAAATAGCAACTAAGAAATTTTGAATTTATACCGTTTTTAGCATGAATTTTCATCAATAAATCTGGATAAATATATTTATTATCTTCACCTTCATATATTGCAGATACTCCTACAAACTCAGCAGTATTAGACCTCTGTATTAATATATCTTCATTCTTTACCCAACACTGTGCATCTTTATTTATGTTACAATCTGTATACTTGCAATGTTCTCCTCTAAAAGTACCCGTTGTTACTGCAGAAATAGATAAAACAGGACAATCTGTTTTGTAATTTACAGGCTCAGGTGAAAATCCATTTTTAGGCTTATCTATAATAAGACTTGCTAGACTACATTTTTTCCATTCATTAATATATTGCGGAAACCTTAGTTTAGGTTGATTCATATTTGCCACCTCACTATAATCCAAGTTCATTAAAAAAACCTTCTATTTCTATATCTAACTTCTCTGCCGCTTTCATATGTTCTTTTAAATCACTTTTCACCTTTAATATATCAATAGGTTCTTCTTCCTCAAAAGTATCTACATAACGGGGAATATTGAGGTTATAGTCATTCTTTTCTATCTCATCCATATATGCTTTATGACAGTATTTATCTATTTCTTCCCTCTTGATATAAGCATTGACAATCTTATCAATATGCTTATCGGTGATATAGTTCATAGCTTTCCCAGGCACAAATTCTTTACTGGCATCAATAAAGAAAATATTATCAGAGTTTCCGTTACGTTCTTTTTTGAACACTAAACAGCACACTGGAATACCTGTTCCCTGAAAACAATTTGCAGGAAGTCCTATAACTGCATCTAAATAATTCAAATCCTTAATGATATATTTCCTTATTGTTTCTTCGGCTGCTCCACGAAATAGTACGCCATGCGGAAGAAGAACAGCTATTCTGCTATCTCCTTCGTCCATGTGGTGAATCATATGTTCCACAAAGGCAAAGTCTGCCTTAGAAGCTGGCGCAAGTTTTCCATATGGAGAATACCTTTCATCTTCCATAAACTTAGGATCGGCACTCCACTTCGTAGAATACGGCGGATTGGCTACCTGTACAGTAAATTTCTCATCTTCAAACTCTCTATCATTCTCTAGCGTATCAACATTTATAATATTAAAGTTCTGGTATGGAATATCATGCAAAATCATATTCATTCTGGCAAGATTGTATGTACTGCTGACCTTTTCCTGTCCGTAATACTTGCGAACCTTTGCAAATTGTCCTACTTGTAGCAAAAGCGATCCAGAACCACAGGCACAGTCAAAAGCTGATAGAACATCCGTAAGTCCTACTGTGGCAAGTCTGGCAACGAGTTTACTCATATTTGTAGGAGTATAGAACTCCCCACCCTTTTTACCTGCTGTTGAAGCAAAGTTACCGATAAGCGTAATATAAGCAGTTCCCAAAATATCAACATCAGTGCCGCCCATCTCAAAGCTAATGCTGTCTATCTGTTTTAATATCCTTCCGATTAGCTTTCCTCGCTGTTTTAATTCCCTGCCGAGCTTAGAAGATTTCAAGTCCATATCTTCAAACAATCCCTTAAAATCTTCCTCTGAATCTCTGCCAATGGTGGAATCTGTAATGGATGCAATAATTTCTTCCATATAGTCAATGGTGAATGTATCAGCGTTTACCATCTTAATTACGTTTGGAAATAGATACTTTGGCTCCATTACAAATCCAAGGCTCTCTAACATATCATCCGCTAGTTCTTCTCTAAGTTCTTCATCTTCCCACGCTTCTTCATAGGTTATATCATCATGTTCAAAGGCTTCTATAAGAAATGCTTCTGTCTTATCTGATAAGTGCTTGTAAAAGATAAGTCCAAGTATATAGTTCTTGAACTCATACGCTTCCATAGTTCCCCTTAATTCATTCGCCATCGCCCATAATTTTGCCGCCAGCTCACTGGCTAATTTCTTCTGTTCATTAATATCTGACATTTCAATCCTCCTGTCTAATTTCTTCGTCATATAAAATAAGTGCCGTATACTCTGGGAAATCCAGATTTTTTGTTACTAAAACATCTGTGTCATACTTCTCTCCGAGCTTGTCCAACTCAGTAATTGTATCTAAATCAATAAAATATCTGCTACACTTATTGCCATCACTATCTAATAATTCCTTTATGTATGCTTCTTCACAAGGTTTTTCTTTTTCTGTGAAAAGCAAATGAAGCTCTCCATCTTCGTTACATCTGTTTATGACGGATGACCTCGAAATAATACATTCCATTTTGTTTCTCCTGTTCTACTGGTATTTATCGCAATTCTGTGTGATAAAGTCTATAATCGCCTGCACCAATGCTCTGCGCTCCCTAAATGGTAATGCCATAGGAATTTGTTCTTTGATCATATCCTTTGTAAGAGTATGAGAAAACTCATATTCGGATATAATCTGCTTTATCTCATCGGCATCAATATCCTTTTCCTTAGCAAAGGCTTCTATTTCTTCATTTCTCTCCTTGTCCTCAAAATCGACATAGGCTTCTTCAACAGATGCATCATCAGGAAGTCCTACCAAAACATCACCGATAAAGCGTTTGATAAGCTCCACTTTCTTCTTAAGCTCTGGATTATCTGTTCTATCCAATTCATCATAAATATGCTGAATATCCTTTTCACGCTGCTTTTTGTCTTTCCTCTCCATATTTTTCAGAAGATTCATTATGTAAGTCACATTGATTTTGTCTGTCTGGATAATCTCAATACTAAAATCAATATCATCCAGAATAGATACCTTTTCGGCATCTCTATTATTCTTCAGATTATCATGTATTGTAAAATATCTGCTCTTGAAGTTCTCATACTCCTGCTGTGTCATAACCTGATCTAAGTCATCCCATGTAAAATCCACAAAGGTTTCAAGAACCAAAAGCATTTTAGAAAGCTCTCTAAAAGCAATAACAAACTTAGCCTGTTCTTCTTCCGATTGGATGTTATCAATATCTTCTGGACATGATACTACCTTGTAAAGCTCTGAAATTAATTGTTTAGACTTATCCAAGTAATAATCATAGTCTTTGAGTAATATCTCTGAAATATCACCGCCGCCAGAAAACAGGCGCAGGGCATCATCTGTCTTTCGCTTCAAATTCCTGTAGCAGACAATATTCCCAAACTGCTTCGTTTCTTTTTCCACTCTGTTAGTTCTGGAGAAGGCTTGCAAAAGCGTATGCCACTCTAAATTCTTATCTACATATAAAGTGTTCAGCGGTCTGGAGTCAAATCCTGTCAGGTACATGTTGACCACTATAAGAATATCAATCTCAGGAATTTTCTTTATTTGCAATCTCTTTGAAATATCCCTATTGTATGCGTCATATGTATCTGTCGAATAATTTGTATCAAACATTTTGTTATAGTCATCCATGATACTGTCCAGATAATCCTTGCTGTGCTTATCGGCTCCATCCAGCTCATCATTTGCTCCATAGGAAAAGACTGCAGCAATCTTGAAATTATGCTTTATCTTCTTAAATTCGTTGTAATATTTGATAAGCATAGGAATACCAGAAGTCGCAAAGATAGCAGTATACTTATTGCCCTTTATCCTTGTTTTCCCTGTGTGGTGACTTATAATGTGATTTGTCACTAAAGCCACTCTATCATCTGATTCTAAGACTTCTTTCCTGTCAATATCTTCTACCATTGTTTCATCAGTTTCGTCATACTGACCTTTATATGTGCTGATATACTCTACATTAAATCCCAATACATTTTTATCAAAAATAGCTTCTTTGATAAGATACTGGTGCAGGCAATCCCCAAAGACATCCGCTGTTGTTCTGCTGTCTTGAGACTTGTTCTCTTTGAATCGTGGTGTACCTGTAAAACCGAAATACTGCCCTCTCGTAAAGAACTTCTTAATCTTTCCATGCATCTTCCCGAACTGGCTCCTATGACACTCATCAAAGATAAAGATTACCTTTTCATCGCTGTACTGCTCCATAATCTTCTGATACTTAGGCTTCTTTATAGCGTTAGTCATCTTCTGGATCGTGGTGATAATGAGCTTCTTATTTCTGTCTTGTACCTGCTCCACCAGCTTGTCGGTACGCTCTGTCATATCTACGCAGTCAGCTTCATAAGAATTAAAATCATCAATAGTTTTTGTGTCCAAGTCGTTTCTATCTACAAGAAAGAATATCTTTTTTATTCTATCTTCCTGTGATAATAATTGGGCGCACTTCCATGAGGTCAAGGTCTTTCCTGATCCTGTCGTATGGAAGATAAAGCCACCAGAATTTGTATCAAGCGCTTTCCTGACCAGTGCTTCTGTTGCATATATCTGATATGGACGCATTACCATAAGTATCTGCTCTGTATCACTTATGACCATGTACTTATTAAGCATCCTTGACAGTCTGGACTGGTTGAAAAACACCGCTGAAAAATCATTGAGATTGTTTATTCTCTCGTTGATTTCATTTGTCCAGTAAAATGTAAGTGATTTCAATATCTTTAAAGAGTCTGTATTTGCAAAATATCTTGTTTCCACAGCATTAGTCACAACAAATATCTGTACAAAGTGGAATAACCCTTTATAGCTGTGAATCCTATATCTGTCAATCTGGTTGATTGCTTCTTTTATATCAATACCAGCTCTTTTAAGCTCAATCTGTACAATCGGCAGTCCATTACAAAGAATCGTAACATCATATCTATTCTTGTATTTGCCGACAACAGTTACTTGGTTCGTAACCTGATAATGATTATTTTCTGGACATTTGCTCATAAATTCCAGATAGATTCTGCTCCCGTCATCCCTGTCCAGCACAATCTTATCTCTAAGGATCTTCGCACACTGGTAGACTGTCTTACCTGTAAGTTCTACCATGACACGATTAAACTCAGTGTCTGACATATCCCTATTTTCAAGAGCTTCTTTATTGAAAATATTTAATTCCTTTCGGAAGTTCGCTACCAGTTCATCATGGTCTTTTATTTTTACAAACTCATAACCCAATGTGCCGAGCTTCTTAATAAGCTGCTCTTCAAGCTGTGCTTCTGATTGATAACCCATCTATTCTATCTCTCCTATCTTATCTTCAAGTTTTTCCATATCTTTTATAATGATAATCGCCTTTTCCGTAAGCTCATACTTTCCTCTTTTTCCCTCAATCGGAAGCAACAAATTATCATCTCTTAGCTGTTTGAATAGTTTATTTATGGTTATAGTGCTTACGCCGATCAAGGGTGCCATCTCTACCTGTGACAAAGGAACATACTTTGTTCCGTCAGGCAGCTCAATCTGACAGGAATACATATACTTTAAAACCTTATATGCATTACTTGTCATCTTATCAATTATTGAATCCATGTTCTATGCTCACCCTTTCATAATATTTTGAAATAACTAATATAAATAAATTTATGTCTATTATATTTCATTCCTGTGTTTTAGACAATCCTTTTTTGAAAAATCTTCGATATTTCAGCCGTAACTCCCCTATTTGCCGATCCATTGACTTCAGGCATCCAAAAATTATACAATCCAATTAGCACAAAAATTAAATAATACCAATGCAGAGCATTGAGATCAGCTTACGAGCTACTTCTCAATGCTCTTTTTTTGTGTCCAAAAATAAATAAAGAAAGGAATTTAATATATATGGTAAAGAACAAAAATTTGAATGATTCAAAAAAGAGGAAAAATGACGAGTTTTATACCTTGCTCTCCGATATAGAGGCGGAGCTTCAACACTACAAGGAACACTTTAGAGGAAACGTCATTTATTGTAACTGTGATAATCCAGAGTTTTCTAATTTCTGGAAATACTTCAAGATACATTTTGAGGAATTTGGAATCAGGAAACTAATAGCCACCTACTACGATTCTGGAAAGCCTACATATAAGTATGTATTAAGCTCTGGAGACACTGAACCAACGAAAACTCCACTTACTGGTGACGGAGATTTTAGAAGTCCTGAATGCATAGAAATTCTAAAAGAAGCGGATATAGTAGTTACAAATCCACCCTTCTCTCTGTTTAGAGAATACATTGCACAACTTATCAAATATGAAAAAAAGTTTACAATAATTGGAAGTCTTAATGCTGTCGGCTACAGAGATGTATTTCCGCTTATAAAGAGCCGCCAGATCTGGATCAGTTCCAACAATCCACACCAACGCTTTAGAATCCCTGATGATTATGATATAGGCGTAACTCGTGTTGATTCGGATGGTCATAAATATGCTACTATTGGAAATATTGCATGGTTTACCAACATTCCTACAGAAAGAGAATTTCCCAACTTAGCTCTAACAGCTCAATATTCTTCTGAAAAATATCCCCACTATGACAATTACGATGCAATCAATGTCAATAAGCTCTCTGAGATTCCCTGTGATTATGATGGTGTCATGGGTGTACCTGTTACCTTTATCGCCAAATATAACCCAGGACAATTTAAAATTTTAGGGATAACAACTGGATCAGATGCATTTGAGGCATCCCCTACCAAGAAATATATCAATCCTGTTCGTATGACTGGCACTCATAAAGGTGGTAGCAGTACAAATACTTCTGCTGTGCTTTTACTTTCCGAACCACCAGAGGACGGAGCTTACTATGCCGCCGATAATGTGGAGGGATTCTTAAAAGTCTTATACAAGCGAATTTTGATTCAAAAAAATAAGCCATAGGTTTTACGCCTACGGCTTATTTTTTGTTTCTATTCTACTTTTTATGGGGAAAGTGCAAGAACTGGATTTTACAGTTTATTAAAATATAGCTTTAGTTTATTACCTTCATTTTTAGAAAGTATTATGCTCTCTATATTTAAAGAATTAGATTCATCATATTTATAACCTGATATATTTTTGTCATCAGTTGTAGCATGTATTGTTGTTCCAACAGCGCCTGTTCTTGTTTCAGGTGTTTTAATGAAATTACCATTACTATCATACCAATAAACAATATATGTATTTATTTCTATGCTTTCATCTTTGTATTTAAATAAATTTTCTTTTTCTTCTTTATCCTCATATGGTCTATCAGTTTCTATTTTATTATTGACTTTAATCTGTAAAGTCCCTTCTTCTGAGGCATCTTTTGTTATTGTAAGTACATAGTCATTTCCGACCTTTTCAAAAGTAACACCTTCTACAGAGTTAAGAGGTTCCATAGATACAAAATCAAAGTACATATCATCTTTTTCTGTGATCGTATATGTACCAATAGGAACCTCTCTAACAGTAACAGTGTTTTTATTATCTATTTGAACAGAAATAGTGTCCCCTGTTTCCCTATTTTTCATAGATACTTGGAACTTGTATAAATCATCCCTTTTAAGCTGCAGCTTTTCAAAGGCTTCATCTGTTCCTTCTATCCCTTTTACAAAACTAAGATTAACAGAATCTACTCCTTCATAAGTATTAACTATATTGAATAATCCTTCTGCTGGCACATCAGAGGATAAGGTTCCTGTATAATGCCATAACATATTTAAATTATTTCCATAGTTACCATGATTGGGTGATTCTGGATAATCTGTTCCTGTCAGTTCTGTTGCTGTATAATTAGGAAGTGCCGCTGTTGTTCCTGTTACACTAACTTCCGCTGCTTCTATAGAATCAATACTAAAGCCATAATAAGAACATTGTGAACCATCTGTTCTCCAATAAAGGTAAAAATCTTTTGTAGGAACATTCACAGTTTTACCTGCAAGCGCTGTTCCTCCCCATTTACCTAATTTAAAAGTCTGTCCGTCTTGCTTGTAATATATTTCAACATAGTCATAGTTTGCGCTTTCTGTTCTACATTGGCTATTAAATTTAATCGCCAAACCATTTCTGTTATCAGTTCCGTTTCCATTTGTATATTGAGTTGTATATTTTTCAATAGGAATTTCTTCTACAGAATAAATACATCTTGTTTCATCTGCATTATAAATAGGCACTTTATCGAATGAATATTTCCATTCTTTATCTGCATTTGTTGTTGTGGTTCTATAAACCTTTCCATCTTTTAAAAGGTTAATAGTAATGCTTTCTGGACGTTTGGATTCAGTATCTCCCACCCAAGTTTTAGTTCCTGAAATATCTGTAAACGCATCATCTTTTAGAGTATTTGTGACTTCATAGCAATCGTCTAATTCGTTATACTCTATTGATGCTTCATAGTTTAAAGAAGGTTCTTCCTCAATACTGTATAACTTTGAATCATCTATTAAAAGATTTCTAAAAATCACCGTTGGATTATCTTTTGTAATCTGTTTTCTTTCTATTTCTATGCCTGATTTTTTGAGAATAATATCAATACTATCAGGACGTAAATCCCATCTATTATTCTCATCATCCCAAGTCTTATTAACCGTTAAATCATAATAATCAAAAAGTCTTACACGCACTATATTAGAATTAATACCTGTAACAAAATCCACTTTTGTATTAAGGACTTCATCAATAGGATTCCATTGTGTCCAGCAATTATTATATGTGTAGGTTTTTATGTCATTCTCTAAAGGTCTGGGCAAGTCTTTTATTGAATCATCACCCTCATATGGATCATCAGGAGCTTGCATCTTTACCAAAACATAAAGCAAGCTATCAGCAGGAATAACGGCAGGTTCTCCTGTCTCTACATCCAATAATTCAAATGCCAAAGATTTTACTGTTGATTTATCTACAGAATCTGTATATTCTTTCCAATTAGTGTTTTTAAGAATATTTCCATTGCTATCTGTTTTGAAAATAGTTTTGCTTACTTCTTTGCCATCTTCTTCTACTATTGTTTGATCCGAAAGATAAAGATCCGTTTCTTCTGGATTTGTAGAATAATATGGTTTCACGACTACTTTTTTCGTAACATAGCCTTCTTCATCTGCATTTTCGTTTTTTGGCTCATATACTCTCCATGTTTTATTTTCAATATAGGATGTATCTATTCCCAGAAAACTTCCTTGCCAATGATCCTTGTTTCCATAAGCCATTTCTATATTATTAGCAATAACCATATTAGTAACAGCATTTTGTCCTGTACGAACTCTTAACTTGTAAGTATATTCTTCAGTATACGCAGAAGTTGCTTTATCCGTAGTAAAATTACTTTTACTGGTTTGTACTTGAGTCTGCACATCTTGGTGACTACTAATTATAGAATTTATGGTTGTCGTAGCAGATGAATAGCACAATCTATCATTGGTTTTTCCATTTTCATTAATATCTACTGCATCTTTATCGTAATAACCACTATCACTTGTGGAAGATGATTTATAATTACTATCTGAGATTAAAGTTTGCTTGCTGCTTGGATTTAAAAATTCAGCATATACATGATTTTTATAAACATTTCCATATTCCTGATAGGAATCATAAGAAATTTCATAGTCATAATTAATTACTGGACCAATACCTAAATACCATCTTGAATCATTATATGTCTTGCACCCAATTATAATATTTTCATCTGTGATATCTATTATTACTTTTAATAAAGTTCTTCCTGTATTATTCCAATTTTTAATGATTTCAACTTGAGTATTGCGTTTTAGTATGTCAAGAAATTCTTTGTATGTATATGCGGTTCCGTCTAAATTGTACATACGAATATCCCTATAATTAGCTCCACTGCTATCATTTTCAGGATAAACATCCGATGCATTTATCGAAGTAATACTAGAAGTATTTTTTCCAGAGCCGCAAAGCGATAAGTTTTTAATAATTTCTTCTTTTGTAGAAGAAAGTTCCATTCCTTTCGGCAGCAAATCATAGACTTCTAATCCTTTTATAGTGTCATCTTCATCATATTGATCAAGATATACTTTACTAAAATTAGAAGAGCCTTTTATATCTAACCTAATATTAAAACTACCTTTAAAAACTTCATTCTTTGCATCCTGTATATTGCTATAGCCGCCTGCTTTGGATGTAATTAATCCATTATTTCTATTTTTTACAATATAATAATCCCAAGTATGTTTACATACTCCTCTTTGCATATATGTTCCATAAGTTTCTAGATCATAAGTTGCAATGTTGTCATATGTAAAAATATTTCCATAAGAATCTGCCCCAGGTTCATTTTGAAGAATTAAGTTACCTTCACCATCTTTAAAATATACTTGCAGATAGTTAAAATTGTATAATTCTCCTTGTTGTGGTATATCCTTTCTTAAAAATCTAACACTACAAGTAAAACTTCGATAATAACTACTTGGTTTTACTAAGCTTTCTTTCATATCTTTAATTATGAAATAAAATCCCACAACTTTATTTGTTTTTGTAAATGACCAACTTTTTTCGGAGGAAGAGTTTTTAAAAGAATCATATAATGTATATTCTGAATTTTCTGCATATCTAACCCACAACTCGCAATCATATTTATTGGTAGAAATTTGCTGACCATTACCATTATAAAGTGTCGGAAAACCTATGGAACCAAAATAATATTCATTATCATCTAACTTTGAATATCCACCTGTCTTATCTGTAGCATATAAAAGATCATCACCAATTTTTAAAGTCATTGGATTGCCTGTATAATAGGCAGTGGGATAAGTTGAATATGTGCAGTACGAATATTCAGCTTCTGCCAAAATATCTTGATACCTTAAATAGCCAGTTCCTAATTTGTTTATTCCATACAGGTTCCCAGAATATTGAAATTCAAATTCATTTAAAGCAATTTCTACAGTTGATGAATCTAATAATTCTTCTTCATCTCTATCCCTATAGATTCCGTATAAATCAGCAGTGTTTCTAATAATTAAATTTCCATTTTCATTAATATATTCATTGTCAGATAAATTTTCTTCAATGACATTACCAGCAGAATCATAGTATTTATCTCTTGGATAGCCAACATATACGCCAAGATCATAATAACTTCCTGAAGCAGTATATTCTGCATTTGAACGTGTAAATTTATATTTTCCGCTTTCTGTTTCTACTGGTTCTATAAGATTCCCCTGAAAAGAAAGCACTTTACAATCAGTTGGAAAAACATCATATACAGCATAGTTTTTTAAACTTATATATGGATAATAGACACTACTAACATTGCTTGGATGAAATTTATAAAATACCCAAATATATTTTTCAGCATTTTCTCCTAAACCATCATATGATTTTTGCAACTTTAATGCTGATTTTTCAATAGTAGGAATTACTCTTTGCCATGGATGAATGTATGTCCTTGTATAGTCAAAAACTATTTCATTACTTTCTATATCTTTATAGCTTTCATTTTCTATATTAGAAATTAACGTGGCTTTGAGATTTTTTAATAGGGTATGTGTACATTCATCTTCACTTACTTCCCCACCCAACGTGGTAGAGTTTTCTGAGGAAGGTGTCATTGTGTAAGATAATTTTATACTCCCTTCAAAATTTGATTTTTCCTCAATCGTATTTGCATTAGTTAAAACCAAATTTTTAACATAAGAAGGACTATAAATTGTTGTCACACGATCATTACTATCATACATTTTTATATCCCAATCATAGCCAGAATGAGTTGCATCATTAGCTCCAAATAAAACACTGGTATTAAGTTGAGGAGCTCCACTCTCATTAGGGTATAAAAGATTTGGAATTACTATTTGAGCTTCCCCAGGTTGATAAGTCGTCACAGTATTTGTATTCTTATAATTTATCTGTACTGTAATTACTCTTGGAGTGCCTTGTCCATATCCGCCATCTGATGCATCCCAATCAATAGCAGTAAGCGGCGTTTTTCCATTATCTACAGTAGAATCATAAAAAACAAGTCCTAATTCCCAGTTGTCGGTGGATGGTTCTTCTCCATCTTCTGTATTATCTCTTTGTAACAATATATTGTTATTTAATTTTTCTTTGGAAGAATCTATATCGTTAGAGGATATATTTGATATAGATGTTTCTTCTAATGCATTTGAATCTGTTGCTACTTCTGCAGAAATGGCATTAGATTCCTCCGTACTTATCTTGTTTTCTGTGTTTAAATCATCCAGCGTTTGCTGCTCTGTGTACGTTTCTCCTGCTGATAAAGCATTGACAGGAACTGATGTAAACAGCACACATGCGGCTAAAAGTGCCGAACCTAATTTATTAAAATTTTTGATTAAGCATTTTCTCCTTTCTTTTATAAGATAGCCATTTGCTACAAAGTCTAAGTATTGGCTTTTATATAAAGAGGAGTGTATAACATTAAAGCTCCGCTTTATATAAGAGGATAATGGAGCCAATGCTTATTACTTTTTAAGACTGCAGAGGGATTGTACTTGTATATGTGATATACAGGTACAAGAGGATATCCTCTGCAATTTTGGCAACAAAAAAAGCATAGATCTGTCCTTTAAAAATTCAAAAACAAAATCCATACCTTTTCTCTACCTAAAATAATTTTATTATAGAAACATATTTTCGTCAATACATTTTTATAATTTCGTATAAAAATATTTTATAGGATTTGCTTCACCTTTTCTATATAGATTTGCAATAGATTTTTCTATGTACTTATTCCTGATTGCTTCTTCCGCTACTTCTCCGACAAACTCATATCTATCTGTTGGCACTTTTGCATCTGGCAGGGTTGATCTTGGAATTGTGCCTGCTGGAAGCCATTCTTTTATTTTATATACTTCTTTTATAATTCCTTTATAGACACTAAAAACATAATCTGCCTTTTCTGCTCTTTTAGCATCTATTTTCCAATATCCCCTTGTTATTTCATATAGCTCAAGCTCTGTCATATTTTCTCTGTATGCCTGATTGATTTTTATAGCAATAACATTTTCTGTTATATCTTCACGAACTAAAGTATTATCTTCCATGATAAATCCCCCTGCCTAAGCATCCGAAATATCAACTATAATAACACAGCTTTCCTGCTCTTACAATATTTCCGCTGTAAGCAGGAAACAAAAATAAAAAAGTATATTTTTTGATTTTGCTTCCATTGGGAAGATATATATTTTTAGCTTGCTAAAAATATATGCTGACCTTTGGAAGCAATAAAGGGCGTAGACTTGTTGTTGGTTATTTTCTAAGGTTTGGGCTGGTAAGCACAAACTTTAGCAAAATAAACAACAACTAACACATGTGGGAGCGTAAATTCATAGCCAACACGCTTTCGGCTGCACAAAAAGAGTCTTTTATACATGTGCCATATCTGGCACCCTATTATGGGCGTTACCGCCCTTTTTACTTTTAGATTTCCATATCTGAGATGTTTTATATTTCGTATATACATATACGTATTTTAGTAATATTGTACAATTTATTGCGCTTATTATATAATTTATTTATATACTATTGACAAAATCCAAATATTTTTATAAAATTAAATCATAAGTTAATTGATGCTTTTTCAACTATGTGTTGTATTACAAAAGCTCTAAGTAAGATAATATATCCCTAACCAGCATGTAATGGTCATGACAGTAGCCAGAGGGATGACGCAGCGTGAGAGGCTCGTCACTTTTAAGTAATAAGTATTCTTTTTTCAAGAATCTAAAGTCAATGTCTATATCCTTGAACTAGCTCGTAACAGTCGAGACGGATGCAAGAAGGATTTTCAGTCTAGGCAGGATTACAGATCTAAGAGCTTAATCATTTTCCCTGATTTTCTCAACTTAATATCTGCAAATAGTGAGAGCTATTTGAATTATCCTCTAAAATTTTTAACGAGGTCTTTTTTGTTTTACGCAAAATTAGATTCTCTTTATATAGATAAAGAAGCCAGGAAGCTTCTGGATGTTATATTCCATGTTTCTATAGAGAAATGTGTACATATAAAGTAACTCGTAAATTTTATTTTTTCACAAGCCTGTCTATTCCCATGGTAATAGGCAAAAAAGGCTCACCCTGACCATGCTTTAGATTTTAACGAATCTAGGGAAATAAAAAACAGGAGGTAAAGAGGTTATGAGTAAACAGTATACTCAGCGGTCGCTTGAAGAGCGGCAACAACAAATGAAAGAGATTTTACAAAATCTCGAAAACGGCGTGAAAGAGGTATTCACATCAGAAAACTACATAAGGTATTTGGAGACTTTTAGCAAATTTCATAACTACAGCTTCAATAATACCATTCTTATCCTGATGCAATGCCCAAAAGCCAGTTTTGTAGCGTCTTATAAGGACTGGACGGAGAAGTTCAACAGAATCGTAAAGAAAGGTTCTAAGGGCATCCAGATACTTGTACCTACTCCCAAAAAGTATTGGGAAGAGGAAGAATGTACCAGACCTGACGGAAGCAAATACAAAAGGAAGATCGAAAAGCGTAAGCTCTACTTTAAAATTGGACACGTTTTCGATCTGAGCCAAACAACTGGTGATGAACTGCCGAGGCTTACACAGAATTTGGAATTTGATACACCAGAACTGAATAAGCTGCTTAATTCTTTACTCGCAACATCAGAGGTTCCGATCCGTTACGATTACGACCTCAAAACAGACACAGATCCAAATGGCTATTATAGTCTTGTTAAAAAAGAGATATGTTTAAAGCCTGTTCTTTCGGCTTTACATAAGCTAAAAACCATTATCCACGAATATAGCCATTACTATCAGGAAACACTTTTCAAAGAACACACGAAAGACTTTGATCGTGACACAAAAGAAGTTGTTGCTGAAAGCTGTGCCTACTGCGTTATTGAAATGCTGGCGAATGAAACAAGTATGGAAAAATTATCCTCAGAAGAGTATTCCTTTGGGTATATAGCGAGCTGGGGAAGTAAGGATTTAAAAGAATTAAGATCAACTCTGGAAATGATTTCTAAACTTTCTAACCTGATATTCGATTGGGTTTCTAAGCAATTTGTTGTTTCATAAAAACTTTTACTCATAAGCGCTTATCTCCAAGATTGGAGGTGCCAAATGGGTAAAAAATCAAATATTACACACCAATGTTTAAAAGAACTGAATAAGCAGAAAAAGTTTGGCGAATCCAAATTTGAAGCAAAACAGGCTGCAAGAAAAGCTGGTAGAAATTCTGCAACTGTAAGAGGCATCTACAGCACTGTTACATTTAATTCTTATGTAAGAGTATGTAAACAATTCATAGCTGAGACGATTGCAAGCCACAAGGAAGTCAAAACCTTTAAGGACTGCAAAAAGTATGTGCCTGAATTTCTTCAAGACAAAGAAGATAAAGGACTTTCAGCTTGGACTCTTGCTCAATATGGTTCTGCTCTTGCTTCTGCCTATAACTGCAGGAAGAATGACTTTGGCTATGATTATCCTGTCCGTCACAGAGCAAATATTAAGCGTTGTAGGGGCGTTAATTCTTCCGATTACCGTTCCCCAGAGGAACGCTGGGATACCGCTAAAATGGTTCTTAAAGCCACAGGATGCCGCAGAACGGAAGCTCTTAGACTTCGTATGGAAGATTTCAGAGAAGCTCCTGACGGCAATTTAGAGGTCTTTAAGCGTGGCAAGGGCGGCATTGAGCGTTGGTGTTTAGTAAATCCAAAATACGTTGAGGAACTAAGAGAATATTTAAAAACTGCTGAAACACATCCTGTAAGCGGAGAAAACAGGCTGTTTCTAAAAGCACAGTTGCCGAGCGGCTCAATTCACGATATGAGAGCTGATTATGCCAGGGACTTATATCAGTATTTTGAGGATCGTGGCGATGTTGCTACTGGCAAAATATATCACTGTAAAGGGGATATGCTTGGGAGATCTTTTGATAAAGGCATACTTTCCGCAGTGAGCTATAACTTACAGCACTCCAGGGATAACGTAGTAGTAAACCATTATCTTTGGAAGTAGGTAAAGAAAAGAATTAATAAAAAGTATAGATTAAGGAGAATAAAAAAATGATTCAAGTAGATAAAAAAACACTCAGCCAGCTCCAAATCGCAATGAAGCTTGACGAGTACAAGTACGAAAAAAGTAACCAACAATATTTTGAGAGTATGCCCACCATTGGCTTATTCGATTCTCAGATTATATTCATCAATAATTACATTGAAATATTAGAGAAAAAGAATGACGAAAAAGCCAAAGAGTTTGCAGAAATGTATGCAGACATCAAAAGGGAAAATGACCGCTATCAGGAACTTCTTAAAGGCGGCTCCAAAAGCTCTCTTATTAAAAAGTATGCCCGTATGACTGGATACCTTATCCGTCAGATGGATAAATACAATACCCAATATTAATTTATGGAGGACAAAGATATGTATGAAAAAATGAAGAAAGAATTATTAGAAGCATTAAAAGACATGCTTGCAGACAGCTTTAAAGTTAAGACTTATACAGTCTTTAAAAACGGCAAAGAGACAGAAGCATTCCTTATCACAGAAGAAGATTCAGCAGTCAGCCCTACTTTTTATTTTAAGGACTATTTGGATGATTATAGGAATGGAACTTCCGCAGAAAGTCTGACAACAGAGATAGTGGCTACATACTTTTTTGCATCACGACAGTTTAGCTTTAACGTCACTGATTTTAGGGATTTCAATTCCCAGAAGAATAGGATTGTTTACAAAGTTGTAAATGCAAAAGAATATGCCGAGCAGCTTCCAAATATTCCCCATGTTGAGTTCTTTGATTTGGCGATTATCTTCTATTGCATCATTAACATAAGCAAAGAAGAAAGTATAAGCTATGTTATTACAAATAGCTTGCTGGAAATATGGGGAATTTCAAAAGAAGAACTTTATGAGATTGCCCATCAGAATTTCCCAAAGGTACTGCCTTTACAGATTTCCCCGATAACGGAAACAATTTATGAAGGCTTTAAGGACAGAGGGCTTATGGAAGAAACTATTGAAACCCTTCCAGATGACTTTATATATGTAGTGACAAATAAATATCAAAAATTTGGTTTTGCAAATATCTTCTATCCCAGGCTGCTTGAAACCTTTGCAAAAAGATTTGGTTCTTTCTACATCATCCCCTCATCTACAGAAGAAGCATTGCTTTTTCCAACTTCAACAAATATGGGAGTGGATGAAATCAAATATATGGTAAGGACGATTAATGGAGACAAAAATATTATCCAGCCAGATATATTCCTTAGTAACAGCATTTACCATTATGACGCTGAAACTGGAAAGATTGACGCATATCTTTAAGCCAAATGATTTAACAAAAAACTGAATATAGAAAAAATACCCTAACAGAGAAAAGGAGAAAAAACTATGATTAAAACAACATTGAATTGGACAATTAAGAACTTGAAATCAATGCACGACAGTAAGGAAACATTGAATTTTGATCACCCTATCCAGAGGCAGTCGGCACAGTGGACTAACCTTCAGCAGAGCTTACTTGTACATAGTATTTTGGCAAATTATCCTGTTCCTGCGGTTTATGTTGAAAAGACAGATTCTGCCGAAACAGACGATAAAGGAAAAGCAATCTATAAGTATTCTGTACTTGACGGTAAGCAGAGAATGACAACTGTTTTCTCATTCATCAACGGCGAGTATGCCTTAAATGAAGAAACGCCTGCCGCTGAAATCGAAGGCGAAACCTATACACTTGCTGGCAGAACCTTTGAGGAACTGGACGAGGATGTTAGGCAGGAATTATTACGCTTTAAGTTTTCCATCTTTGCGTTTGAGGATGCAACGGATGACGAGATCGAAGAAATTTTCTTCCGTCTGAATAATTCGACACCACTTAGCAAACCGCAGAAGGCAAGACCTCTTATGGGTACTGAAAATGCAAGGTTTATCAATTCCATTCTGACTGGCAGCTTTTTCACAGAAAAATGTAATTTCAGTAAGCTCCAGCTCAGGAAGTCCGATGACATGTGTACCCTTTTACAGAGTATGATGCTTTTGGATCATAAGTACAATAATTACGAATACGCTTCCATTTCCGCTGATGAGGTCATGAAGTATAGCGCTGCTATCAAAGGCAATTATTCCGAAGAACAGAAAGACCTGCTCCTTGAGATCATTGATTATCTGGACGATGCTTTTGACGAAAAAGAAAAGCTCTTAAAGAAAATTAATGTTCCGATGGTAGTGATTATGGCTGATATTGCTATAAAGGAAGAGATTGAACCTGACGAATTTCACGATTGGTTCTTATACTTCTTTGTAAGCAATAAGGAATACAGCCAGTATTGCTCCAGCGGCTCGATCAAAAAGGAAAAAGTTTTTGGAAGGCTTACCACTATGGAGGCACACTTCACTAAGCACTTCAAACTGGATGCTCCTGCCGAGGCAGAAGCTCTTGAAAGTGACGAAGAAATACCTGAGACAGATTCCACTGGCACCTCCGATCTGGAAGAAAATGAAATCTCTACAGAGGAAACCGCCAAATCTGAGGATAATGAAACCTCTGCCGAAGAAACTTTTGAATCTGAGGATAGCGAAATCTCTACCGAAGAAAACGAATCAGAAGAAACCGCACAGGAAGAAGCGGATTCTTTTATGAATCCTCCTGTAGATGCTGAAACAGAAGAAGCTCCTTTACACGAAGGATTGTATCTGGTGGAACAGGGCGCATAAAGCTGTACGAAAAATCCAACGAGTTGTTTAGGGGTATTATCACTTTGATAGTACCCCTTTTATTCTAAAAAAGGAGATAACCACTATGAAGCATAAAGTTTTTAAGGCATCACAAAACGCATATATAGAGGTGCTTGAAACAGAAACTGAAGAAGAAGCCAGGGAGTTTTGCGAATCTCATAATTGGGAATTAAAAGACGAAAATGAATTTGTCTGGGAATTATACTATGAGAAGGCATAACTCTTAGCAGATATTTTCAAGAAAGATAAGAGAGATATAACTACTATGGATATAAGATTATCAGGAACACAAAAAGAAATAGATAAAATAATTGCAGATTTTGAAAATTATTATGACGTTGTGAGCGTAAGCACTCCTTACGCCAATACACGAAAGCAAGTAAAGTCAAAAGAAGTCAGAGTTTATGTAAAAATGAATATGACCTACATTGACGAAAATGGATCTGTACAAAAAATATAGAAAAGGAACGAGGAAAAATGATGGATTTAAAAAATACAGAGGCAAAAGAAATAGCAAGATACTTTTCATATGAAGTAAATAACTTTTTATTCAAACCTGAAAAGATCGCAACGGAGCAGATTGATTCCGCTGATATGAAAGACTTAGACCTGTGCTGGATTAAGATTCTGGCAGATAGGAATTATAGGACTGACCTCAGAAATGAACAGTCGGCAATAACTGGCAGATTACTGGCTACAATTCCTTTTATCAGAAAGAGGCTTGAATCCACAGATAATAGAAAAATGGCAGAGGTTGCTGAGATTATGTCCTATGATCATAGAACCTTACAACAAACCTTTTCCAGCCTTATCTTCTATCATCTGCAACTTACTTGCAACGAGAAGGAAACTGCCGACCTGACGGATACACTTGGCGATAGATTTTATATGCTGCCGCTTATCTGAAATTTATGGAAGGAGAATGTATGAGACTTAACCGCTATAATGTAAAAATCAACAGGAAAAGCAATCGCACTGAACTTATAAAAGAAAAGGCTGTAAACTATTCTGCCTGTAAGAAGCTGCGAAGTCCAGAGCATATTGTTGAAGCCATGAATAGCCTGTTAGACTTGCAGAATATGGCAGAAGAATATGTATATCTTCTTACCCTAAATACAAAAGGCGATATAACAGGGGTATTTGAAATAGCACATGGCACAGTATCAAATTGTTTAGTTTCTCCACGAGAAATCTTTAACAGAGCTTTGATGATTGGAGCCACTACAATAATCCTTGTACATAACCATCCATCAGGCTACCCTGAACCCTCCCATGACGATATACTTCTTACCGAGAGGGTAAAGAAAGCAGGAGAACTAATAGGAATAGAATTATTAGATCATATCATTATCGGTGATAAATGCTTTATCAGTTTCCGTAGGGAAGAAATCTTAGCAAATTTATAGGGGGATAAAATATGTGTAGTTTATATGATTTAGTAGAGCTTTTAGAAGATAATGAAAAGTGTGTCATTTTAAAAGTGAAGGACAACTCCCAAATGCGGCTTATCTGCTTGGGGTGCTTTAGCGGAAACGAAACAATGTTCCGATTAACAAAGGGCAAAAACCATACCTGTACTGTTTTTCATGATAATGGGAAATCCTTTTCATGGGAATTTGGTGCTTCAGGACACACTTTAGTAACTGATTCTGTATGGAAATGCGCAGAACTAATATGTGAATGTATTGCTAATGATTTTGGTATCCAAATCGAATAACACAGCCATAATACAAATAAGGAGAAAACTATGCAGACTGAATTATTAGAAGTTTTGGAACAGGTAAAAAGATATTTCAAAAAACATCTTCCCAAATACACTGTTTTGAAAGTAAGAAGAAAATCCTACCATCCAGACGATTCCTATCTTTATATGGTATCGGCAAAGAAAGACGATGGTACATATGCAGTCTGGACTTGCTGGAATGAAAGCACAAAAAGCCTGAACTATGGGCATTACAATTTGACCAGTGAGGAAGATTGCAAAAAATTAATGGATGAATTTTACTACAGCGAAGATTCAAAATGATGTATACCAAAAGGGGATAGAGCTTAGTTCTCTATCTCTATCCCCTTTTTTAAAGCAAATATCTCATTCTTAATTCCAAGTAATTCTACATTCAATTTGTGATTTTCTTCTATCAGCCTTTCTACATTAGATTCCAGAGCTTGAATAGGCGGAATACTCAGCAGTACACGAAAATCATCTTTTTCCTTTTCCAGTACCTTTTCTGGCATATTTTTAGAAAAAGAAAAATGTCTCTCTTGGTAGTTCTTATAATATTCAACCAAAGCTCTAATCTCTGGATCGCTGTAGATGGTTTGTCTGGTCACTCCACTCCAATTTGCAACACGAAGCACGCTTATAGGTCTGCCTACTTTAAATAGCTCATAAATCGCTCGCCTAGCTTTATAAGCCAGACTGTTTCTATTCGTTTTGCTAATATTTACCAATTTAGCTGTCTGTAATCTTTTTAATTCCATGTAAAATACCCTCTTTGCAATTTGATGTAAAAATCCTAGATTTAGTATCTTAATGGAATCAATCATACCATAAAAGCATTTTGGCAACAACCAAAATCTTAAAAAAGAGGGCATAAAGATTTTTGATTCCGACAACTAAGCAAAAAACAAATTATCTGATACGCTTTTTATAAAGATTAGCGCTATTTTTATTTACCCTTATGAAAGGAGGACATCGCATGTATGTAAAAGAAATCAAAAACAAAAGTAACAAGCCAATGTATCTTCTTTATGATGAGTCTGGCAAAATTGTTACTCGTGTATATAAATTTATCTTGCATTTAGCAAGAATAGGGAATAGCAAACACACCTTGAGATCATACGCATTCAGGTTAAAACTCTTATATGAATGGCTGGAGGTAATGAATCTTGACTGTTTAGACATCGTACAGGGGCGTGACGCTACCCATAAAGCTCCTTTGGAATATTTATCAGATTTTATTATGTGGCTTAAATACCCCACATATAACCCCAAAGTTGTAAACTTCGATAGAATACCATTAGAAGCTGTTAGAACCAATAATACAATCAATGACATCATGTCATCTGTATATGCCTTTTACGATTACTTAGCTTATGTGGAAAGTATTCCGCAAATAGAAGCCTATAAGGAACTACGTATTAATGACCATAGCAATTCATTTTTATCTGAGATGGTTGTAAATAAAGAAAAGTCAAAAGCCGCTAGGCTGAAACAAAAGCCAGAAAAGCGAAATATCGACTACATAACACGAGATGAATTTTGGAAGATATACAATGCTTGTACCTGCCGCCGAGACAAAATCATTTGTGGGCTAATGTTTGATGCCGCTTTAAGAGTCTCAGAAGTTGTCGGCTTGCACATAGCCGATTTGAAACACCTTAACGAAGGGCGCATTGATGTTGTATTTAGAGAAGATCCAAATAATCCAGATGCGGCTGTAAAGTATCGCTCTGAAGGATACGTTTTTATTCCACCATACTTAGTTTCTGAAATAGTGGCGTACTTAAACGAGATTTCAAATATAGATACCAATTATTTTCTTTTCAATTTATGGGGTGACACAAAGTATCATCCTATGAGAACAGATACAATAAGAAAGAAGCTAAAAAAAATAGGAAAGAAAGTTGGCATCCCAGACTTACATCCACATCAGTTTAGACATGGTTGTGCTGTAGAACTTTGTAATATTGTTATAACTTCCGCAACAGATCCCAATAGTCCTTTCTATGGTATGCAGATGGTTGACATACAGGATAAATTACGACACAAAAATGCACAATCCACAGAAATTTATGCCAAAAGTGAGTTCCTTTATAAATGGGAAGCGGCTGAAAAGCATTATAAACAAATCGGCATTGATTATGGAGACGAAGAAAGTTTTCTAAATGCTGTTGCAGATAGTATTTTGATAAACAGGAGGAACAAGAAATGATAAATTTTGTAGAAGCACAAATAGATAATTTTTTTAAAAATGATGTTTTAGATTTTAGGCATTTTCCCGAAAAGGAAATTGCTGACTACTTTTCATCAAAATACAATCATATTATGGATGTTTCAAAAATCAGCTCTCTTAAGCTGAAAAATGAACTGAAGGACTTTATAAAATTAATCTTCACAGGCAAGGCAAGCATGACCTACACATCCAGATATATATGTGAACTTCTTTATTTTTTGGACTACGTGAAAGATTTGAATTTGACTTCAATTTTTGATTTTTCCTGTGATGAAATGAGAGAAAACTATCTAATTTACAGGCATATCAAAGATGAAAGTACCGCCAAGCGACTTGTAAATGCACTCTACTTTCACCTTACAGAATTGTATGATACACGTACAGGCTTTGATAGAGATATATGGGTTTTAAAAAACTTCAAAATTGAAGAAATCAGACTAAACCCTACTTCTAAAATTGATAATATCTCCTTTATTTTTATTGAGAGTTTAGAAAACAGGGAACTTTTAAAAAAATATATAAAATACCTTGTTTCCTGTACAGAATACAGCCTGTCAACAATAATAAATATTCTCAGTATTTGCGGAAGTTTTTCAAACCACGTTGAAACTTCCATACTGGAAGTAACTGAAGAAGATTGCAAGAAATACTTTGATAAAGTCAATAAGATAACAAAACGCTCTGATGTATATAACAAGCATGTAGCGGCAGTATCAAATTTTATGAATTATTTAATTATACAAAATATTTATCAGAAACGTAATCCTGTTACTAACGCACATAGCCATATAAAACAATATGAATATAAACAAACAGCTATTCCAGATTTTGTTATCATCCAGATTTTTAATAAATTGCATTTGCTTCCGCCTATGCTTAGAACAATGTATGTATTGAACTTCTGTACTGGTATGAGAATTTCTGACATATGCCAACTTAAAAGCAACTGTCTCATTACCGATAAAGGACATTTTTTCATTAAACATTATGTGCAAAAAATGAAGAAATATCAAATAAACATCATACCTGAATCAGTTTATAAAATGGTTCAGAAACAGATTAAAGTCGTCAAAGAAACAGTTGCAGATAAGAAAGGGACATTTTATATCTTTCCTGCCCCTAAAAAAATTGGCGCACCATGTTCTACAAACTATTATACAAAACAAATGAAAAAGCACATGGCGGAATGGGAAATAAAAAATGAAGATGGTTCACTTTATGATTTCAAATCGCATGCATACAGGCACACAATAGCAACAGACCTGCTTAACAACTATGATGTAGATTTATCAATCATACAACTTGGTGTATTAGGACATACAGAAATTAATATGAGTCTATGCTATGCCGAACGTCGTGATGAAAGAAAATCAAAATATCAGAAAGTTTACACAGGAATTGATGGTATTTCTCTAATTTTAGAAACGGAAGAAAGAGACGATGACCAGATACTTTCAAATGGTATATGCACAAGCCCTCTAAAAATAGGAGCTTGTCCACATTATGAAGCCTGTTTAAACTGTGAATTTTTTCTCACTAATATTGATTACTTGGAACTACACAAACAACAATTAGCTGATATAGAAAAGAAAATACCTCTTTATGAGAGCAATGGTTGGAATATTAATTTAGAAACCGCAAGAAAACAACGTGACAGTTTAAGAAAAATCATTCACTCCTTAGAGGAAATTCAGCAGGAAGGAGGTATTATTGCCAGCACTACAACTTAATGTACAACAGTTACCACAAATTCCAGACTTCAAACTTCCAGAACCATATTGCCATGATATTTGGCAGGTTACAACATGGGATTATTATAAGTCTGCACCAGATACTCAACAGGATTACTGGAATAGATGTGGACATACTGAAAACCCTGTGATTGATTTTACATCTTGTCTTAATCCAAGCATAAAAGAAGAAATTAAATACTTCCTATACACTTGTGTTGAGATAAATAAAATTGCGCTAATAAATTTTTCCACATATGAATCAAGGCTAAGACATCTAATTGCTTTAGTAAATGAATCCTATTTGGATATATCTTCAGTAAACGAGATAGAGGAAACAGCTTTTATTAACTATCTCCTAGAAAACAACATTATTAGAAATGTGTATGAAAAATCTGGGACACGCATCAACAAAGATATGGAAAAAGTTGATACCTTAAAAAAGAATCGTACCATTTTGCTGTTGGGACATTTAAAAAAGGTTGTCACTGAATACTATGAGCAAGCTATTCCAGAATTTGAAAAGGATTTTTGGAATTACAGGAACATCCCTTTTCTGGACAAAGAGAAACTTAGCAATCAAAGGAACTTAGATTTTACTGACATCAAACAGAACTATATGAGAGGTCAGCTTAAATTATTTTGTTATAATCAGCTTCTCAACAAAACAGTATCTGCTGTCAACAATACTTTGGGCTTTATTAAAAAGTTTACTTGTTGGCTAGAAAAAGAGCATCCTAAAGCCATCTATTTTGAAGAAATCAATCGTAACATTTTAGAAGATTTCTTTTGCTGGCTAAGGACTGAATCAGGATTTTCAACATCTTATATAAGCCACTGTATACTAAACCTTAAAAATTTCTTTGAGATTGGCGTATTATTAGAATTTGACCATTTCCCAAAGATTGGTCTTATTGTATCCAGTGATTACAGAACGAAAAAGCCTATTGATCCAGAATTTTATAGTGATGCAGAAATGAAAAACATATTTAATGCTTTACAAAAAATGCCAAACGTATATGCCAAATTAGTTCTCTGTTTTATAGTTTTGGCATTAAGAGCAGAGGATTTGTTAACCTTAACTCCTAATGACATCGAAATGAAGGGAAACATTCCTACATTGAGAATTTTTCAAGGTAAAACAAGGAATCCTCTAAATTTATGTATTCCCCAAGGCATCTATGATTTATTGCAAGATCAGATAGCCATCAGTCAAGAGAACTATGGAAAAGATACTAAGTATATTTTCGCTCGTTCAAAAAACAAGCATATTACATATTCAGCAGTAGTAGTTACTATCAATAAATGCTTTTATGAATTTGGAGTAACAGGCGATGATGGTAATATACTAAGATTTAAGTCCCATAAGTTCCGAAAGACAAAAGCAACAAAATTAATTTCACAAGGCTTTGGAGCGCAAAAGGCTGCGGATGCACTTGGACACTCAGGATTGCGTTCTCTTTCATCCTATGCAAATGTCAATAATGAAACATTGATTAGCAGTATGGAACCATATCTTAAAAAGGTTGATATTTTAGTTAATAACATCGGCAAAATACAGGACATCTCAAAAGAAGATATGAAAGATGCTTTGCCTTTATGTAATGGCTGGTGTTGTCGTCCATCTTCTATGGGAATATGTGACCATGCAAATTATTGTTTAAGCTGTAATATGTTTAAACCTGATATTCGTCATCTGAACTATTATTCTTTGCAATTAGAAGAAATAAACGCTACTCTAAAAGTTGCAGAGATAAGCGACAATAAACGACTAATCAGGAAATTACAAAAGGATAAAGCACAATTAGAAAAAATAATAGAAAGGGTAGAAGAATTATGGCAAAAAGAAACATAAAAGGATTACAAGAATATGGAAAGCAAAGAACAATCGAATGTGAAAAGAAAGTACTTGATACTATTGAAGAAATGAGAAAATCCAAACATACAATCACTGTTGCGAGTGTTGCCAGAGCTGCAGGAATTTCACCGAACTTTATTTACACTCATAAGGATATATTAGAGACTATACGCAAATATTCTCCTGCATCTGGAAGAAAAACCATCCAGTCACAAGATAGCAAGGATGCCTTAATCAACTCTCTCCGTATGGAAAATAGAGCTTTAAAAAAAGAACTTGCTAAATTAGAAAGTCATGAAAAATATGAAGAAAAATATCTGCAAGCTGAAAAGCAGATAGAACAGCTAAAAAAAGAACTGGAAAACATCACTCGTGATAGCTTAGATTTGGAATACTAAATTTACCTCAATTCTCACCACAGCAAGTACAGAAATGTATTTGTTGTGGTTCTTTTATATAAAAATGCCTGAACTTGGAGGCTTTCATACTTCTAGGATATACTTGATGTAAGAAACCTTAATTTATAAGGAAAATCGGGGAAGCGGCTCCAGATATCCCACTTATCCGGTCCGGCCTCATCCTAAGAGCCGATCTGATCAGGTCGCGTATCGTAACTGCGCCTGTCCCTTCCACATTCGCATTCCTTGCCTCAAGCCTTACCAGATTCGGTACATCCTGGATCTTAAGCTCCGCATTGTCCTCTATCGTGATGATCCGCTCTGTCTTAGGGATAAATTGTGACAATGCGTTCAAGAATGTGGTCTTCCCAGAACCAGTCCCGCCGCTTATGAAGATGTTGTAACCTGCAGCTACCAGACCGGCAAGAAACCCTGATACTTCATCACTCACAGAACCCCATGCGATCAACTGTTCCATAGTGATCGCCTCTTTGGAAAACTTCCGTATCGTTACGATCGGTCCGTCCAATGCGATCGGATCCAGAACGACATTAACTCTGGAACCGTCTGAAAGCCTTGCATCGACGATGGGCGACGCTTCATTTACCAGACGGTTTGATCCCGCCGCAATCTGCTGAACCACATCCTCCAGCTTATCCTTAGACAGGAACCGCTTATCCGACCGGAATATCCTCCCGTCCCTCTCATAGAATATGTTCTGGGTCCCGTTGATCATGATCTCCGTGATCGCCTCATCCTCCAGAAATTCCTGAAGAAGATCCAGCTTCCGAAACGCATTGAACAATTCCCTCCCAAGCAGCGTCTTCTCATCAAGCGACAGATACTCCTCCTTAGAAGCCTCCTTAAGAACATGATAGATCAGCTGTGTCAGTTCCTCGTCCTCAACCTCTCTGGTCATATCCATCCGTTCAAGTATCCTGGCATGGAGCTGTTCCGACCGCATCATATGAGCAGCTCCTTTTTCTTCATCTTCTTCCTGACATCATCGAATCCAAGCAAATGCATCTCCCCTTCCATCTGCAGAAGCTTAGCTTTTGCCTCAGGATCCTTGGCCGTCGGTACGCAGATCTCGGTACAGAGCCGAAGCAGCCCGTATACATCCTTAAGTCCCTCGTCTATATCCAGGATCAATACCTCATAGATGCTCTGCTCCACGATCTGCAGGATCATGCCTGTCCACTCTTCCAACGGAACCGATTTGATATCCTCGGACACCCGCACCGGCAGCAAGTAATCCAACGCCCCCATATGCTTCACCAAGGTCGTAAGGATCAAGCCAAGGTTATTGTTCTCCTGCCTTGAATAATACAGCGCATCTGCCAGAGTATGCCCTTCCTCCGGGAAATATCCTCCGATTCCGCCGTACAGCTCCATATTGAGATACAATACATTGGCCGACGCTGCCAACTCTTGTCCTAATTTCAATCCATAACTCGTCTTCCCGCTCCGGTGAACCGGAGAAAATATACCTATCACCCTTGCCTTCCTGGTCTTCACCGAACGGATATACAAGTCCCCTGCCTCATCTTCTCTGCTGCAACTACTGATGATCTCTGCAAGAATCGCCTCACCCGACTGATACTTATAGACTGCCATTTCTTTGGGGTTCGTCTTGACATTGCAGGATTCTGTAAGGACGAATATACTTCCCGCCTTCAGCTTTCCGCGCTCTCCTGCCGGATAACTCCCTCCAAGCAGCAGAATATCAATGGGATGCTCTTCAAGCACCGATGTTACCTGAGATAAACTGTCACACACCTGCACCTGAAATGCCAGTTCCTTTTTCCTCGTCAGAAACACAGCAAACGCTGCCGCATATCCCTCTTCCTGGTCGCAAATTACCAGACTTCTACCGCTCACATAATACCCCTCCTATCAATGTATTTCTTCATCACTAAATATTTTACTCTGTGAATTGCCGCCGATATGGCATCGAATACTTTGAAAATAAGATTAACTTGAAACTTTTTGATCTTCTCTTAATCTTCTCTTGATTATTTTATCTGTGGAATTTTAAAATCTTTTGAATAGTAAGAACCTTATGAATCTATCAACTATGTGAAACTATCAGATACAAGTTACAAGATCCGTAACTTGTAGGATGATTATAAACCCCTCTCTCATAATTTGTCCACCCCTTTTTTAGAAATACTCAATCTTTGTGCAACCCTCACAAAATTCCATAAAAAGATATTCCGTAAAGAAGCGCAACCCCCGGAGTTCCAAGGACTCCTGATGTCAAAATTGTCCATGGATTAAGTCCTACCTGCACAGAAATGCCCTGTGCGCTCAGAAATTCATTGATAAAAAATATCATGGCAGACCCTATGATCGCCCGTACAATAAAATTACTCAGCAGATTAGCTCTTTGTTCCGGCATATTTTCCTCCAATTCAAATCCCCAATACAGAAAAGGGATTATTTTCTAATACCATATATATCCTTATACCGGGTATTTTATTCACAAAATCTGCCTATACTAGACTATACTTGGAAACTATTACGGAGGTGGATTATGAGATTATTTGAACAAAGAAACGCAACAGAAGAAGACATCTACAAACGTCTGTCTTACGACCCCGCGGCCAATACCCTGATGGAGGAAATCGCCGCAGCGCGCCGACAGATCGAAGATGCCTATAATAATTTCCAGAATGCCTCTGATCCTGACCTGATCGACTCTTACATCTATATGGGTAATGCAGCCCTGCTGCGCTACCGGTTTCTGCTGCGGCAGGCCAAGATCATCTGATATTGCTTATTTCGTTCCGAAGATGCGGTCGCCGGCATCTCCAAGCCCCGGAACAATATACTTGTGTTCATTAAGATACTCGTCCAACGCCCCGATATACAGATCTACATCTGGGTGTTCTGCCTTCATCCGCTCAACACCCTCCGGCGCGGCAATGATACACAAGAACCGGATATACTTCACTCCCTTGTCCTTCAACATCTGTATTGCCGCTGCGCTGGAACCGCCGGTCGCCAGCATCGGGTCTACCACGAACACTTCCCTCTCATCACAGTCTGCCGGCAGCTTGCAGTAATATTCCACAGGCTCATAGGTATCCGGGTCGCGGTACAGTCCGATATGGCCGACCTTCGCGGCCGGGATCATCTTAAGGATTCCGTCCACCATCCCAAGTCCTGCCCGCAATATGGGCACAACTGCCATCTTCTTACCGCTAAGTTCCTCCCCGATGGTCTCACAGATCGGAGTCTTTATCTTGACCTTCTTAAGCTTCAGATCCCGGGAAGCCTCGTAACACATCAGCGCCGCGATCTCGCTCACGATCTCACGGAATTCCTTCGAACCTATCTCCTCCTGGCGGATATAGGTAATCTTGTGACGGATCAACGGATGATCCATAATCTGTATCTTAGACATTCTTCTCTCTCCTTCCGGTAAAGTCTCCTGCATCGATCACGCGCTGCCCGGCTGCCTTCAGCAGACGGTTCATGACCGCAGTCCCGATCCCTTCTCTTCCAAATGCTTCACTGTAGATATAATCAGTCCCGATACTGTCAAAGTCCCGCAATATTCCGTATAAATGACTGGCAATGGCGGCTTCATCCCCTCTGGCTCCGATACACTTCACCTCTCCTGTTCCGTATCTTCCGGCCGTATCTTCCGCAGCAATGATCCCCACCTTGAACCCTCCGGCAATCTTCTCTCTTGCCAGACGGTCAATTACACACATTACCTGATCAGTCTCTCCCTCTACGACCGTCAGCTCTGCCTTCGGCGCATAATGACGGTACTTCATCCCCGGCGCTTTGGGCGCTGTATGGCTGACGGAATCCAGCAGAGTCTTGTCCACCGCAACCTCGCCGATCACTTCCTCCAACATCTCTCTGGTAACCGCTCCCGGCCGGAGTATCATCGGCGGTTCTACCGTCATATCCAGAATCGTTGACTCCACTCCGATCTCGACGGCGCCTCCGTCCACGATCATATCGATCCGGCCGGCCAGATCTTCCTCCACGTGCTGCGCCGTCGTAGGGCTGGGCCGGCCAGAGGTGTTCGCGCTGGGCGCCGCGATATACCCGCCTCCCGCCCGGATCAGTTCCCTTGCCGCCTCATGATCCGGCATACGGACCGCCACGGTATCAAGTCCTCCGGTTGTTCCAAGCGGCACGGCTTCGGTCTTCTTGAATATCATGGTCAGCGGACCCGGCCAGAATGCGTCTGCGGCGGCCTTGGCCTGCTCAGGCACATCCTCCGCAATCCTGCCAAGCGCCTCCATATCCGCAATATGCACGATCAACGGATTATCCGACGGTCTCCCCTTAGCGGCATATATTTTCTTCGCCGCCAGCTCATTCAGCGCATCCGCACCAAGCCCGTATACCGTCTCCGTCGGAAATGCCGTCAGACCGCCGGCTCTTAGAATCTCTCCGGCTCTCCTTATTATATCCATATTCATTTGTCTGATATCAATCTGTTCTATTATTGTCTTCATAGAATATATTATACTACACTCTAATCAGCCAGACAAGTTTCGATTCCTTTCACGATCGCTTTCGCCACCTTCTTTTGATATTTCTTGGTAACCAGCTTCTCCGCTTCCTCATAATTACTCAGGAAACCGCATTCCACAATGATCGTAGGAACCTCCGTCCGTCTGAGAAGATAGTATGTACTGTCCGCTTTCGCCTGACGGTGATTCTCCTTATCCACAGACAGCAGCGCTTTCTGCATGATTTCCGCCAGCTTCTCCCCTTCTGCAGAGTGAGTATAATAGAACACCTGCGCTCCGCGCACCTCTGCTCCGCTGTAACTGTTCTGGTGTATACTGACCGCAAGATCGGGCGCCGTATCATTGATCAGCTTCACCCTCTCTTTCATATCCTGTACCTTGCGGCTTCCCGTACTACCTTCCGAGAGCATCTTATCCTCTTTTCTTGTCATTATCACCTTAATCCCCTTATCCTCTAACAGCTCCTTTACCTCTTCTGCAATCTGCAGATTGATCTCTTTTTCCTTCGCGTCGTTTACTCCGATCTTTCCTGGGTCTGCACCGCCGTGCCCGGGATCTATGACTACCGTCTTCTTTGACAGCTTCACCTTGCCGCTTGACACATACTCTCCCAGATTTCTGCTGACAGCCACCAGACCGGCAAGCAGCAGGATCAAAAGTATCAATTCTACTTTTTTACGCAAAAAAATACCTCCTGACAGTCTATATATAACATTTCAGACAAGCTGCCCTGTCTAAGCTGTTACCTATATCCAATATATGACTGCAGAAGGTATTTATATGTGATGAATAATTTGTTTAGTTAACATACTTCTGGATCAGATTCCAGATCTCTCCGTTCTCGTATCCCAGCGCCCACGCCGCTGTACCGGCAAGCTTATGCTCCTTCATAAGCTTAAGCTTGGGCTCAATAGACTGTTCGTCCTCCAGCCACATCTCAAAAGTTGTGCTCTCCACAACCCATGTTGCGTAATTCTGCTTGGCATTATCATCCCAAGTCGTCTCAATACCTGCTTCCGCAAGCTTCGTCTTGGCTGTATTCATATCAAACGCCTGGCTGGTAACCTTCGTAGTATACTGCGCTTCTTCCGTTCCCGCCTGACTGGACAGCTCTTCCTCTGTCTTAGGCACTTCCTCCCATAACCTGGTAAAGAATGGAATTCCGCTGATTACCTTTTCCGCGGGCACTTCCTTCAGAGTCTCTTCGATTCCTTCTTTGACAAAATTATACGAAGACACCGGACCCGCCACAGGCGATCCCGCATAATGCTCATCATAACCCATGATGATAACATAATCCGCAACTATCCCCTGCTCCTTGCGGTTATACTGCATATTATAGCCCTTCGGCACGTAATTATCAATAGACAGTACGATCCCGTTCTGCCGGCATCTTACCGATAATTCACGGATAAACTGTATATAATGCTCTCCGCATTCTTCGGAAATCTTCTCAAAGTCCACATTGATCCCGTCAACTCCTACACGAAGCGCCTCCGAAATCAACTGATTGATCAAATTCTCTCTTCTGGACGTATACCTCAGCATCTCCAAAGATTCCTCATATGAATTGATCCCTCCGTCAAAGTCACGGATCGCCGCCCACACTTCAATATTAGACTGATGAGCGTAATTGACATAATCAGCAGACGCGATCGAATCCATATTACCGTCTGTATCCTTCACATGGAACCACGTCGGCGCAATCGTCGTAAGACCCTTGCTCTCTGCAATTCTCTGCAGCACACTATTATTCGCGTCACTGTTGGTCACGTTGTGCCATGCCATGTTAATGGTGTATTCTTTTCGGATATTGGTGAATTCCTGTTCGTCAAATGCTCTGGAGATCGTCTTTTTCTCTTCTTTTCTGAGCGCACTGTTCTTAATATATCCGATAAATCCATCCTTCGTACGGACTTTCTTCCAGTTCTCCTCACTCTCTATGATCGTAACCTCATCCTTCTTCTTGACCTGGGTCAGAACCGGGCTCTTCACTCCGCCCTGATAGCGAATCTGGGTATTCTTCTTCACCGCAGCGACGGTCTTCTCGCCCCAATCACTGACGATCATAACGCGATTCGGTTCGTTGTATAATTCATATTCGATATTCGTATACTGCTGGATAAAATCCAGTGCGATATATGCTGTGCTTCCTTCTGTTTTAAGAATGACGTAGTCTTCGCTCTTCTTCTCCTTGGATACAGAATAATCCTTACTTCCAACCTCTACTGTAACCATATCCTTCGGAAGCGTATACAGAAGAACATTCTCATTCGGATCCCAGTAAAACCGATCATTGATATAGTCTCTCACGATTTCATACTGAACATAAGCCTTGCCGTCCGCAATCATCCCATGGGGTTCTGCAACCTGATCATCTACAATAACTGCTAGCTGTCCTTCATTCTCAATCCCATAATATTTTTTTAAATCATATTCTTTTTTAGAAGGACTATATTTCTTCCATAAAAATGCACCTACAATTGCCGCGATCACCAGCATCACGATCAATGCTGATTTAACGATCAGATTCCTCTTTCTCTTCCGTCTGGACTGCTGCTTTCTGGCCGGCGGCCTGTTCATCCCGTTCCTCTGCGGACTGCGGTTCTTGATCCCTTGTCCCGGTCTCTCCTGCCGCACCCTGGCTGACGATGCCTGACCTCTGTTCCCCTCCGGTCTTCCCGGCGCCTTCCGTCTTCTGCTTTCGGCCCCTTCTTCCCCGGAGTTTCCCATTATCTGACGCCGCCTTGCCTCGGCCCCTTCTTCCCCGGAGCTTCCCGCAATCTGACGCCGCCTTGCCTCGGCCCCTTCTTGCCTTGGGGCTGCCGCCGGGCGTCTCCTGATCTCAGGCCCTTCCGTCCTTGAACTTCCTGATACCGACGTCTTACCGGGTTCTATATCTCTTATCCGGTGCATATCCGGAGTATGACCTGGCCTTCTCCCTGCCTCTCCAATATTCCCTGAGCTTGTCGCCTCTGTGTTCCATGTACGGTCTGAAGTTGTGCGGCTCCTTTTGTCTTTTTGTTCCATGCTGCACCTCCTACTCGACCCTATTATAACAAAACCCGCGACACTCGTCATTACTTATTTCGACATTTTCTCGTTTTTTACATGGTAACGGGGTATTTACAATCTCCAAACACTAATTTAATTACTGTTAATACTGTTAAACCACAGCGCTTTGATATCGCCATTCTCATTCAGCACGTAATCTCTCATATATACCGATTCCTCATGTATGCCGTGCGCTCTGACAATCTGCATGGGACTTGCCGGTATTCCGTTAATCTTAAGGTCTATCTGTTTCTTCTCGTATCCTGTCAATTCATTGAACATCTTCTGTAAACGGGCTTCCTCCTCCAAATCTGACCTCCAAATCCATGCCAGAGGATAACTACGGCTGCGACTGCATATTATTTTCAAAAGGAAATGCCGTGATACAATATCCCTATACGCTGCAGCTTCAATGTACAATATAAATAGAAGATAGTCCTGACACTCTAATGCTTCGTTAACAGTTCATGTGAAAATCTGCCTGAAACGGCTTCTTTCTGATATTTCTCCGATTTGTTTCTGATAGGTTCATAGATTCATATCTAAGAGATGTAATAAAAAATAAATGTAAGAAATTCTCCCTCCTTTGTTCTAAGAACGTAGTTACCCGGGAAAACTATCTTCTAATTAATGTTATTATAGCCGATTAAAATTCTCTATGCAAGCATTTTTTTAAATTAATACTTATTTTATGACTTATTTTATTGAACATTCAAGGTTTTCTATGCTATACTACAGTAGGAAGGAAGTGATGATTATGAAGATTGAAAAATTGAACGACAATCAGATTCGCTGCACCCTGACTCGTGCCGATCTTGCTGCCCGACATCTTCAGCTAAGCGAACTGGCCTATGGAACCGAAAAAGCTAAGTCACTTTTCCGCGACATGATGCAACAAGCGGCCTTTGAATTTGGATTTGAGGCAGAAGATCTGCCGCTTATGATCGAGGCAATTCCGGCTTCTTCCGATTCAATTGTGCTGATAATTACTAAGGTCGAGGATCCCGAAGAACTCGATACACGCTTTTCTAAATTTGCACCGTCGCCAGGCGGAGATTGGGATTCCCCGAAGAAGGAACCCCCAAGCAAGCTGGAAGGCGCCGATACATTACTTGAATTACTCGATAAGGTAAAGGAAAAATTCAGTAATTCCATTGCATCGGACGGAAAAGAAGAACCCCCCGCAGAACAGCCCAAGAACGTTCTGCGCCTGTTTTCATTCCCAACGATGAACAGCGTTTTGAAGGCAGCCCGGCTTCTGAGCACGATCTACTCAGGTTCCAACACCCTGTATAAAGACCGCGAAGAAGACGTATATATCCTGGCGCTGACACAGTCAGAGCACACGATCAACGATTTTAACCGTATCTGCAATATGCTGTCAGAATACGGCTCCCTGGAGACGTCCTCCGGAGCGATCCTGGCATTTCTTGAAGAGCACTGTGAGATGCTTCTGTCTACAGATGCGGTACAACAGCTTGCACAGATATAGCATATGTAAGTATGCCCGCTTGGCTTGCAGCTTCGCGGGAATAGAACAAGGCGGCCAGGAATCCTTCTCCTGACCGCCCCGTTTTATTCCCGCGGGCAACGAGCCAAGCGGGCATGCTTGCATGCACATTTGGCGACTGCCGCGAGGGTCAAATACCCCCGTTGCTTGCAGCGGGGTCTTTGACTATTCTTACATACTAATCTCTTAATCTAAGCATCAATTAAGCACTTAATGCTGCACCGATCGTTGCATTCAGCTTCTCAATCAACAGATCCGGGTCTATGCCATGCCCCATTGCGCCGTCCTCTATAGACTCCATCTGGGAATGCGGACATCCGATACATCCCATCCCGGCTTCCATCAATACTTCTACGATCTTCGGGCACTTCTCATAATACTCTTCCAACAGCTGACCAAATGTCATGTCTTTAGAAACATATGCCATCATAACGCCTCCTTTTCTCTTCAGTGTTTCCATTATAATCGCTTTTTATCATTGTGTAAACATTTTCAATGAATTTCTTCTCAATATTTGAATACTTAAATGTCAACCTGTTTTTCTCTTTTTTTCGACAAAAATCCATTTTTATGATATCTACACAAAACGTTCGTTCTTTTCTTTATCCCGAGTAATCCACCAAATTCGCCACTTTTAATGTGGAAAATGTGGATAAAACTTGAAAACACTTATTTTTCCACCTTTTTTGGCTATTTTATTGTGGAAAACTTGGAAAATTATATTTTCCATTTTTTTACATATTTTTACATTTTTGAACAATTTGTACACTAGACTAATCTTCTGACCGTAACAATACTTGTGTAAGTGGCAGGTAAGATCCCGATCCCTCTTGAACTGTTGATCGCATTCACGATCTGTCCGTTTCCCATATAGATGCCTACGTGTCCGTTATAGAGAATAATGTCGCCTGGGATCGCCTGATCATAGTTGACAGGAGTTCCCACATTCTCCATATCCCATGTAGTACGCGGAAGACTGATGCCGAAATGTGCGAATACCGACTGAACAAACCCTGAACAATCCGCTCCGTTCGTCAGGCTTGTCCCACCCCACACATAAGGATTGCCGATAAACTGGCATGCATAATCTACGATCGCCTGTCCCGTTCCGGCCTTCGCCGCCGCCTCTTCCTGGGCACGCGCCGCTGCTTCTGCCGCCTCTGCAGCAATCCTGGCCTCCTCCTCTTCCTTGGACTCGGCGTAAGTAAACACCTCTTCCGGACTATCATTTTCTGAATCCTGCACCATTTCCTGTGCCTTCTGCTCTGCGCTGTTTCCTATTATAATGTATTCAGAATACACATAGCCAGTCACTTCGCCGGACTCTACCTTCGTCCACTCTCCTACCGGTCCAAGAATCTTTGCGGCATAATCGGGATATAACTTTCCCACCCACTCACTGTCCGTCGTCGGCTCGCTTCTGATATAGAGAAACGACTGGACATCGGCAAACGCCATATCTAAATACTCACCCTTCTCTGTCGGCACCAGATAATCTTCTACCTCGATCTCTTTGTCTGCGACGTAGCAGTTATTCAGTACCTCTTCGATCCCCGTCTGCGGCATTACGTCTTCGGTGTCTGTATCAATAGCATATGCCGTAGCCGGAAATGCTGTTATAGCTCCTGCTGTAGTAACTAGGAACAATCCTTTTTTAAGAATAGAATCCATAAACTCCCTCCTTTATGTTTTCTTATCTTTTGTAAATATTACAGAATTGTTACATATGTTACGCTATTATTATATCATCGTTTTTCCCAGTGTCAACCCTGTTTATACATAATATTTTCGTCATATTATATGGTTATATATAAAAATAATACACAACCTGCAATTATATTTATTACAAATTGTTACATTTTAAAATTATTCGTTGACAGATGGCACAGGTCATTCTATAATAATTTTAATAACTATTATCATTATTTAGGAGGGACACACAGATGGCTAATTTAAAATACAGCCGGCAGCGCGCTGCTATCAAAGAGTATCTATGTCATACCACAGAGCATCCCACTGCTGATACGGTGTATCTTCATATAAGAGAAGCATTTCCGAACATCAGCCTCGGTACGGTATACCGTAATCTGAATCTGCTTGCAGATAAAGGGGAAGCCATCAAGATCTCTACTCCCGACGGCGGCGACCGCTTTGACGGCAGAACCGATCTTCATTACCATGTAATCTGCAGAGATTGCAAAAGAGTATACGACCTGGAACTGGATGAACAGCACATCCAATCCATTAATGACCTTGCCGGACAGCATTTTGACGGGACCGTTGACTCACACACAATTCTGTTCTATGGAACCTGTAAAAATTGTCTGAATAAAAATTGTCTGGATAAAAATCCCAAAATGAGATAAAATAATCATTGACAATTTGTTTTACTTGTGTTAATTTAATATTAGTAACTATTACTGATATTGAATATATTATTTGAATAAGAAAAGGAGAGATTTGCTATGAAAAAATTTGTATGTACAGTATGCGGCTATGTTCACGAGGGAGATGCAGCACCGGAGAAATGTCCTGTATGCGGCGTTGGCGCAGATAAGTTCAAAGAGCAGGCCGGCGAGAAGACATGGGCTGCAGAGCACGTTGTCGGCGTTGCTAAGGGTGTCAGCGAGGACATCGTTGCTGATCTTCGCGCTAACTTCGAGGGCGAGTGCTCAGAGGTTGGTATGTATCTTGCAATGGCCAGAGTTGCTCATAGAGAAGGATATCCAGAGATCGGTTTATACTGGGAGAAGGCTGCTTACGAAGAGGCTGAGCATGCTGCTAAGTTCGCTGAGCTGCTTGGCGAAGTTGTAACAGACAGCACCAAGAAGAATCTTGAGATGAGAGTTGACGCTGAGAACGGCGCAACAGCTGGTAAGTTTGATCTGGCTAAGAGAGCTAAGGCTGCGAACCTTGATGCGATCCACGATACAGTTCATGAGATGGCAAGAGACGAGGCTAGACATGGTAAGGCGTTTGAGGGACTTCTTAAGAGATACTTCGGCTAAGATGGAAACGGCATAATATAATGGTTTTTAGAGGATGGACAAGTTGTTGTCTGTCCTCTTTTTTTGCTTAAAAACAGGGGATTTCCAGAGGTATGAACAACTGATATAAAAAACATGTAAGATATAGCATAGTAAAGTCTTAGTAAGATAGATATATTTATAGGTACGCCGTTAGGCAGTAAGATCTTAACTTGACCCACAAGTAATCATGGATATTTATCTGTTCCCATGCTATACTAAAGAAAAAGGGGCGATCCAAATG
>ERZ808024.82-NODE-82-length-98050-cov-10.658079_pt1 | contig 98050 bp, 96 predicted proteins | sample MGYA00380181_ERZ808024 | MGnify/ENA primary metagenome ERZ808024 (study PRJEB31490, sample SAMN06133413) | mouse gut metagenome | isolation source: Z2_1 | host: mice | place: China: Chengdu | collected 2015-05 ...
AGCGGGCTACATCTAGGTTCGAAGGCGTGCAGATGGCATGGATAGCAAGTGCTTATTACTCGAGAATTAATGCAATGATGTACTAATGTCCCGGCCCCCCATTTACCGGTTAAGCCGAACACTCTCTCGCTATAACGGGCGAACCCATCGCAGCCTGTATAAGCACAGCTAATGCCTATAGTCGGTGCGCTGCTCAGAAGCCATCTTCAGCCAATCTTCCTCCATCCCTCTCAGCATCCCCGCTGCCTTGTGAAACCAATTCTTACGGCCATAAGACAACGGCTTGGGAATTCTCTGTAAGATTCCAAATGACTTACTCTCTTCGTCATTGCTTTTTCTATCTGCGTTATGTTAGAAATCCTAACACACGGGACGATAGATTGTCAAGAGGGATAAATAAATTCAGTATCCTTAAGCTCCTCCATGATCCTTGAAGAATCTATCATCAATTCTCCTCCAAAGATCCCCACGGGAACCATATCTCCGATATTATATATCACCGGACAGGAATCCTGTTCAAAAAAGTAAACGATCACCCGGAGTTTCTCTGTATCCACCATCCAATATTCCCTTACTCCGGCGGCTTCATACTTGTGGAGTTTCAAAAACATATCTTTCCTTCTGGTTGATTCCGATAAAATCTCAATGACAAAATCAGGCGCACCCATAATACACTTGTTAACCATCTTCTCTTTGTCGCAATTAACAAGAATATCCGGCTGTACCATAGTCTTATCATCACAGTCAAGCTTCACATCCACCGGCGCATAGAATACTTTGCATTTCCCTTTCTTTCTGGCAATATAATTCCGAAGCTGTGAAAATATCTCCGCCGATACAGCCTGATGCGCAAGACTCGGCGCACTCATATCATAGATCACACCGTCTATCAGTTCCGCCCTTCGGTCATCTGGCAGTGCGTAATAGTCAGCTAATGTGCAGAAGCCTTTCTGTACTCCATATACAGCGCCCGTTTCGCAGACCCTGGCAGCAGACGCTTCGGGATGTTCCTTCCGGCTGGCCGCCAAATGTCTCCCCGGCAGAAGCACTCTCTCCAACGCCTGTATCATCTCTTTATCCAGTTCCTTAATTTGTCCGGCAAATATCTTCTGTACCATATCACACGGAACTCCTGATAACTCCGAAAGCTCCTCATATGAATAGCTATTTAGCTCACGCCAATACTCCATCAATGGCAGATTCATATCATCATCCTTTCTCAAACTACAAAATTAAAACTTAGCCAAAAAACAAGCGGTAACAGAGATATCCCAACACCAGCACCGCCACACATACCGCCTGTGTAATGAGCGCCTTTTTATTGTCCGTTATATCCCCGTCCCCTTTCTTCAGCGGCTCCGGCTCCATCAAGAATCCCCACGGACTGTGCTTCTGCATCTTCAAGGCGATCCCCTTCTTCTCATTCTCCCCGACTGCCTTAAGGAACTCTCTCCAGTTACTCTCTAAAAGCTTCATTCCTCTGATCAAGTCTGCCTGCATCGTCTGCCCCTTCAAAAGCATCTGAAAAAAACCGGCTCTGTCCGAATAAGCTTCCTGCTGCCGGTATAGGGTATTCTCCTTCTTCTCCATGAAGGTCTTGAATGCATATTCCAGCCCTTCCTGCACGGCTTTCTGCGGATCCCCTGTCTTCTCATATACATTCGTCGTATAATTATACACCTTGTAGACTCCCTTCTGTGAGAGATAGAAGTCTATCATCTGATTCACAGCGCTCCTCATCGGGGTAGACATCGACTGGTCCCGGCCGGCGCCGGCCGCATACATCTGCCCCTTGATCGAAGTGATCGCGGCCAATAACCCCGCAACCTCTTCATTGCGTGCACTGATGCCGGGATTCTTAAGCAGGTTGCCGCTTCCATTGATATGCGCGGCAAAACGGTTCGCTCTCTCAAGTCCCTTCCCTGTAAGGGACGCCTTCCCTCCCTGCAGGCTAATCCGGCTTGCACTGCCGTTCCTGGCTTCATTCAATATCCAGTTCCTCTGGATCATCTGCTGTTCACCAGAGTCCTGTCTCACATCATATCCCTGACTGATCTTAACATTCCCGCCCTTCGTCAGCTTATAGAGCGTTCCTCCTTCTTCGGACGCTGCGGACAGACCGCCGGAAGGAACAGCCGTACCGGACGCAGTATACATACCTTTCCTGCCTCTGCCGCCTCCGGCCTGCCATTCCTGTGATTCCGGCATAAAATACCGGGTGTTTCCCGTAGAATTCACCTTTCCCCGGGCATAGAATCTGTCCGCAGCTCTGGCTGAGATCGCCTCGCCTGTCGTCTGCTTGTATACACTGGATTTTACCAGCTTAAGAGTGTCTGTCTGGCCGGTCTGCTTCAGGAATTCCATCAGATCCTTCAGTTCAACGTCTACCAACAGATTCAGCTTCTGCGCAAGGATCTCGTTCAGCCGGTCCATCTGCTGCATCTGCTCTTCCCCCATCGTATGTGTCAGAATCGCCTCGAGAAGCGCCAGATACAGCTTGGACAGCTCATCAAGCTGCGCTGAAAGGTTCTGATCGCCGACCGGCATCCATTTCTGAAATGCTTCCCAGAGTTCCTGCTCCATCTCCAGAGTCCACGTTATATTCGCATCTTTCAGAAGCTTACCTTCTATTCCAAACCATTTGCTCTGCCGCGAGAGCTCCGGCGTATCCCTCTTCTCCTCCGTCCGGTCTCTCTCGTTCTCCTGCTCCCATTCCTGCTTCCTGGAATCCCGTTCCTTCAGAAGCTCTTCCTTCACTTCCGCCGCATGCCTGGATGCTTCTTCTATCAAGACCTGCCCTGCCTCCATCTGGGCGCACTTCCTGGCAAGCCTGTTCTCCATCGCCGCTGCTGCCGCAGACTGAGGCGCCTGATTCCCTCCGGTTTCCTTCACTCTTGACATTCCAGTTCCTCCTAAGCCGCTATGCCTGCCGCCGGTTCATTCAGCCGCACGCCGTGACAAATCGTAAATCTCTTATAATAGTTATCGACCGGGGCGCTGATGTTGTAACCTTGAAATATAATTTCTTTTGACTTCCAAATGCCGACGGTTTAACTTTACTGAAATAGCTTTACTGAAATAGCTAAATTTACGATTGCATGCCGATTTATAATATGCTATACTTATTTTCAAGAATTTTTCAAGAATTCAGAAGGGCATTCGCCTTCTATTTTCTATCCGGCAATCACCGGAGGAATATCCCTGATTCATTTTCAAATCCAATATTTTACACATTCAATTGGAGAAGCCTTAATATATTGAAACAGTTAAATTCTTCATAAGATTTCCTTTTCCGAAGCTTCGTTTCATGGTATGATTATAATAAATCAAAGTCTTCTTACATTGAATCCTGTAATATCCTGCAGAAGAAAGGAGACTTTTTATGAGCATTACGAACAACACACTGACTGGAACGCAAAGACAAGAAGATTTTATTATGCTCCCCACCAACGATGTCTGCTTTGCCGGACTGATGGAGAATCCTACTGTTCGGAAAGGCTTCTGTGCCGCCGTTATGCGGGTTCATCCAGATGAAATTGGCAAAACAGAACTGCTCCCCACACATTTGCAGCGAGAAAATGCGGATGATAAGCTTGGCATTCTGGATGTACGGGTACGCATGAAAAACGGTACTCAGATCAACATGGAAATGCAGGTAAAATATTTTGATTTCTGGGATGAGCGTGCATTATTCTATCTAAGCAAGATGATGCTACCAATGAAATTTATAACCGCAAGATGGAATTACAGATTCTAGAGCTTAAAAAGCTTTCCAAAACTATTCTTCCAAAAGAAGATATCATTCATTGGATGCGTTTCTTTAATGGAAAGAACAAGGAGGAATTCGAACATATGGCACAGACAAATGAATATCTGGGAGAGGCCTATGAAGCATTACAAAGATTGAGTGCAGATGATAAGAAGCGTCTGGAATATGAAGCGCGTGACAAAGCCTTGAAGGATTATAATACTCAGATGAGCAGCGCTGAAAAGCGTGGCATTGAAATCGGTGAAAAGCGTGGCATTGAAATCGGTGAAAAACACGGCATTGAAATCGGTGAAAAGCGCGGCATTCAACTTGCCTGTAAAGTGTTCCGTTTGCATTCACAAGGTTTTTCAGCAGAAGAAATTGCCGCCGAATGCAACATCTCTGCCGAAAAAGTACACGAAATCCTATAAGGCAGCAATTCGGGCCTGTCTAAATTATTCCCGGACAACCGCATGAAAAGGGGCTGATTCCGACAGCCCCGCCGCATCGTCCCTCTGACGGTTGATCTCTATACCCCAAGTTCCGCTCTCGTCGGAATCGACACCCCCGCTCCCGGTCTTGATACTGCGATCGCCGACGCCCTCGCCGCCATATCCATAGCTCCTTCAACCGCAGCTCCTTCTAATATCCCCGCAATAAAATATCCTGTATATGTATCTCCTGCCGCCGTCGTATCCACCGTCTCCGCCGGATAGATCTCCTGCACTGCCCGCTTCGTACTGTCACAATACCGGGAACCTGCGCTGCCCAGAGTCAGTACGATCTTAGTCTGCGAAAATCTGCTTCTAAGGCCTTCTATCAGTTTATCAGCATCCTCCGGCCTCTCTTCTAAGATCTGCCACGCTTCTATTTCATTTAGGATAAAATAATCCACATACTGAAGCGGCAGTTCCTTTATGACCTTATTCATCGGAGACGGATTGAGCACGATTATCATCCCTCTTTCACGGGCTTTTTTAACAATGTATCCCAGTTCATTGATCTCATTCTGCAGAAGAAGGTAATCTCCCGCCTCGAACCCCTCCAACGTATGATCGACCTGCTCTTTCGTGATCATCTGATTTGCCCCGCCATACAGAATGATACAGTTATCTCCTTTCTCATCGTTCTGGATAACCGCATGTCCCGTCTTCACCCCGGGAATGATTCGGATATACCTCGTATCCACTCCGGCTTCTACAAGAAATTCTATCAGAAACCTTCCCTCTTCTCCGATCGCTCCGGCATGGAAGACCGAAACACCTGCTTTCCCAAGTGCAACAGACTGATTCAGCCCCTTTCCTCCCGGATAGGTATTCAGCGTTTCCGAAGAGATTGTTTCGCCCTTCTCTACGATATGATGCAATTTATATACATAATCGATATTAAGCGATCCAAAATTCAGTACCTTCATCTTCATTTATCCCTTTCTTTTCTCCAACCTTCATTTGTCTGTTCGTGTATATTTTTTACAAAACCGACGTAAAAAAGGGAACGAAGTCTTCTCTTCGTTCCCTTATAATTCTTCTGGATCCTATTCTGTCTTGCCAGCCTTCTCGTAATAGCTGTCGAACAGATCTCCGATTGCACTGTGTGTCTCCTGTGCAATAGATGGAAGTGACTTGCCCCATGCCTGAGTAGCCTGCTCAAATCCCTTCTCCACTGCTGCCTGCATCTTTTTCATCTTCTCCGGATCATCTCCCGCGAGCGCATACGCAAAATCAAAGATTCTCTGAGACGTCTGCTTTACACCCCAGTATCCGTCTTCGGAAATTGCTTCCTGAGCTTCTGCCTTCGTCTGCGCGTCAACTGTGAAGTTACCGCTGGCAATCAGCTTCCACATATTGTCGCCCTGTGCAGCGGCGCCGGTAATTCCCTGCTTCTGGAACATCTGGGTCATCATATTCGTAAAACGGGTCATCTGATTATCCAGATCCGCCTTCAGGCTCTTCACCAGTGCGGCCCTCTCAGAATCACTCATCTTACCATTTACTTTCGTATCCTTGCTGAATTCAACACGGTCGGTATTCGTCTTGGAAGTTGTCTTATCCACGGCGCCTACCGCATCTTTACTCTGCTCCTCTGCAGCCTTGGACGCTGCTGCCGTCTTGTTAGCATTTACAGAAGTATATCCTGTAGCCGCCTGTACATTCTGATAATAAAGGTCATCGATTTTCACAGCATTTCCTCCTTTTCCTCTTCTCAATTATCTAGTACAACATTGCACTAGTGTGCCAAGAAAATCATTTTATTTATGTTCATACTGTTATATCGGCGGCAGCGGGAAAAAATTAAGATTGTATTGGGAATTACTTCCTTATTTTTTAACCTTCATCAACTGCGCGCAGCGATTCCAGAAATGGATTCAGAAGCTCCTGCCCGTACTGCAGGAGAGAATAATGCCCCTGCTGCAGACACCAGTTATAGGTGAGTCCGATCTGAAAGCTTGCGATCATATCCGTCAGGACCGGATAAGAATGCACAGAAACGATCTCTCCCGTTTCGCTTCCTTCCTTAAGGAGCTGCCGGAGAATCTGATAATACCGCCTGTCAGGATTCAGTATATGGCGCACTCCTTCTGTCATGACCTGCAGCCCGTACAGCGACGGATAAAAGGAATGGAAAGGAGATTCCTCCACCGCACGCATCACATAACCGTTGAACGAGATCAGATTATCGACCGTGTGCTTCTCTTTATCATAATATTCCTGCAGCCAGATATCGTAATCATTATCGTAAGTATAAGCGACCGTAAACAGCAGCTCCTCTTTCCCATGAAAATGATGATAGAATACGCTGCGCGAAGTACCTGATTTTGCAATGATCTGCGAGATCGTGGTTTCTTCATATCCGTTATCCTGAAATAATTCCCACGCAGCCGACATAATCTTTTCTTTTGTTTTCTTTTTATATGGTCCTCTCATGGAAATCCCCGCTTTCTGTAATTATTATAATCATAACATAATCCGCCGCCCGCATCAAGATGACCGCAGATCGCATGCTAACTTCAACATAAATTTCAATATATATACGATATATATATTGACTATAATACAGTATCTTTGATAAAATTTAGATAATGTATGATAATAAGAACGCAGTACGGAATTAAGTTTAATTTTAACATTGGAGGCATTTATTATGAAACGATTAAGAATGGATGGGCTTCTGACCGAAAGCAGGAAAAGATATGCCGTTGAAGCTGCCCTGCTGCTTGGGTTCCAGACAGAATCCGCAGTATTTCCGATAGCGGGGCCTGACGGTGAGATCCCCATCCCGGAATCAGACGAAGAGCTGCTGTCCCTATGGCGCCTGGACGGAGCCGATATGCCGGACGGATATACCCCGGCACAGGCAGCGGGGCCGGTCTTTGAATTGGATTTCCGTAAGAGACACGGGCTTGAATACCTTTTTTCCAGAGGATTCTTCCTTAAGGACGAGAATCACGACCTGCTGCCCGACCGATTGGACGTCAAACTTATCCTCCCGGAAGACACAGATACCGCAATGCTCACGGCTGCCTGCAATCTGGCGTTTCGTTTCGGCATGGAGACGACCGCATTCGAAGGCGGTATCCTGGCGCCGGAAGGCTATGAAGGGAATGCCGTGATCTTCGAACACGCCGAACAGGAGGAACTGGTACTTGAAGAGCTTCCCGGCGCCGTACATGTACACATCAGGGGCACCGGACAGAAGCTTCTGGAATTCTCGAACCTGATCTGCGAGAGATTCCCTGTCACCAACGCTTTTCAGAGCTGGCGCGACGTCCTGATGGATATGACGGATGATTTTGCACTCAGAGGAGCAGACGGACAGCTTGCCTATCTTAAGGCCTGTATGGACAAGGAACCGGAAGGCTCTCTGACGGAGTACACATTATACGGGGCGCCTGAGATCAATGAAGAACAGAAGGCGCATTTCCCCGAAGGCAGTATTCAGAACCATAAGGCAGGCAAGAAGGTCTGGGAACACAATTTCGATCTGCCCTGGGAAGCAGATACCTTCGAACAGCTCATCAGGGAAGAGATCATCCCGGCTCTTCGCACCGGCGATATGGTCCGAATCGAAGGAGCCCTCAGCGAAGACCCTGAGACGCGGGAAACCATTGCAGACCGTATCCGGGAGACGATCAAGCCCACAGGCGCCGACCTTAAGAGCATTCAGCTTATCTGCGCTTACAAGCAGGGGTATTCATGGATAGACGAGGCGGTAATCCCGGCCATATGCTCTGGTACAACGCAAGATTCACGCGATACAGCGCCTAAGAAAGCTGAGATCTACTTCAAGCCGTTTCTCCCGGAAGGAGAAACCGTCTGGCTTGACGAGAACGGGGCAACACCTTCTTACCATAATCTGAAGGCTGATGATCCTGACAAATGGTATGATCTTCCGATCCGTTATCTTCAGGAATTGTATCCTATTCAGGATAAACTGACAGAGAAGCTGGGGCTTAAGCAGGATGATATAGTGTTTCACGCTTATGAAGGCGCCGAGGAATTGACCTATCTGTGCAGAATTATCATGCAGGATGGAACATGCCGGGAGTTCCGGTATCTGGCGAGATATTCCGAGCGTCCGTACCTTGACGAATACCCGCAGATGGGGAAGGTTCATCCCAGCACCGGTTATATCCAGGTATGGGTGAATGAAGAAGAACGGCTGAACCGCAGGATACCCACCGATCTGGAACGGATCTGGGATATCTACCAGGGGCAGATCCTTCCTTTGTGCCGTAATTATATAGAAGAGAAGACAAAAGGCGCTGCAACTTCCGATATGCAGCCTTTCTTCCAGAAGCTTTTGCTGGAGGTATGGGCAAGCGAACCGGATTACAGAACCGGAAGCCGGGAAGACCTGATATCCTCTCTGGATGCACTCCATGAGGATATGTATTTCGTGGGCAGCGATTATTTCAAGAACTATGGCTTACAGCAGTCAGATCAGATCTTCGATGCCCCCGGTCTGATCCTTCCCAAGATACATAAGCGCGAAGGAGCTCCCGCATTCCGGGCTGTACTCTATGAGCGTCAGCAGGAAGAGGCCTGTATTATCCGCAGTCAGAAGACGGACGCCGGCAGCGGAACGATCGCCGTACAGCAATTGCGAAGAGATCAGATAGACCTCCGCATCACACGGATCTGTCCAAGCGGCGGACGCCTCGTATTGGAGATACCTGTAACCGAGATTTCCTCAGATGTAACGGCTGCCTATGCACAGCTATTTGCGGAAGGAAGACTGAACATAAGCAGCAAGATCGCGGATTGCTATATCCTTAAGTTCCTTGCCGGAGACGGAACGGCTTACGAAGCATCCGCTCCGCAGACGGCAGCGCTTCCCAGGAAGCAGATCACCGATATCGATCTTCATGAAAATGAACTGATCGGATACGACACCTGCCTTGAGATCCTCGAAGAGCTCAGATGCGTACAAGGGCTTGAAGTCTTTGAGACCGCTCACTCTTACCAGGGGCGCAGACTCTATGGAATCTGGCTGAAACCAGAATACGAAGGATATCTGTCTATGACAAAACGGCTGTCAAGATGTCCAAGCGAGATCATCAACGCCAGGCATCATGCCAACGAGGTTTCCAGTACGAACGCCGCATTTATATTATTGAAGAGATTACTGACGGAAGCTATCTACAGAGACCTTCCCCGGAAGCTGAATCTGGTTCTGGTTCCCATGGAGAATACCGACGGCACTGCTATCCATTACGAACTCCAGAAGGAGCATCCTTATTGGAAGTTCCATGTGGCAAGATTCAATGCGGTCGGAAAGGAATTCTATCATGACCATTTCCGCCAGGATACCATACATGCCGAAGCAATGGGGCTTACACGGCTCTTTGAAAAATATATACCGGATATGATCGTAGACAACCACGGAGTACCGAGCCACGAGTGGGAGCAGCAGTTCTCAGGCTACACTTCTCCCTCTTACAAGGGCTTCTGGCTGCCGAGATCTCTGCTCTACGGATACTTCTGGTATGTAACGGATGAGCAATACCGTTCTAATTACTCCGTCAATAAGATGATGGAGGATGTGATTGCAGACGAGATTGCCGCAGATGAAGAGATGACACGGTGGAATCAGGAGTGGAGCGCACAGTTTGAGAAGTATGCTCACGCCTGGATGCCGAAGCTGTTTCCTGCGGATTACTATAAGAATATGATCAATTATTGGATACCCTTCGCCTTTGACCCGGCACACCGGTATCCATCCATCCGCTTCCCCTGGATCACTACGGTGGCATACACCAGCGAAGTGGCGGATGAGACCGCGCAGGGTGAATATCTGAACCTGTGCGCAAGGGCACACGCGGCGCACGACGAAGCAACCATCCGAATGCTGATGGCGGCAGAGCATATACATACCTGCCGGTGCGGGCGCCGGGACGGACAGATCTTTACCGAATACTTGCGGCTAAGACCCATGGTCGTGAACAATTCGGAGCAAAGATAGATACTATTAACACTTTTCACTAGAAGGAGGAGAAGTAAATGGAACTAATTAAACTGGTTGGCGTTCTGATCGTAATCGTCGGGTTTGCATTGAAGCTGGATTCAATCCTGATCATTTTCCTGGCGCTTATCACAACAGGGCTTGTAGGGGGACTTGGCATTGACGGCCTGTTGGAAGCAATCGGAACTAATTTTGTCGCAAACAGAAGTATGGCGATCTTCATCATGATCCTTTTGATCACAGGTGTTCTGGAACGTAACGGGCTGAGAGAGGCAGCGACAGACCTGATCAAGAAGGTAAAAGGAGCAACCGCCGGCAAGGTTATCTGCGCATACGGTGTTATGCGAGGAATCTTCGGCGCATTCAACGTCGGTTTCGGCGGTGTTGCCGGATTCGTACGCCCGGTTGTACTCCCGATGGCAGAAGCGGCTGTCAAAAACCAGGGCCATGAAGCGGCTGAAGAGCATGTGGAAGACATCAAGGGTATGGCATCTGCAATGGAGAACATTACATGGTTCTTCTTCCAGGTATTATTCGTCGGCGGATCAGGCGGTATCCTGGTGCAGAGCACACTGGCTTCCCTGGGCTATGAGGTAGAACTGATCGAGCTTGCGGCGGCAGAGATCCCGGTCGCGATCGTTGCGTTGATCGCAGGCTGTGCTGTTACACTCCTGAATGACAAGAAACTGACAAACAGATATTACAAAGACACGAAGTAGGAGGTGCTTAGAATGGCTGATTTGAAATTTATACAGGTAAATGAAGTATTAGGCACGAACCTGCTGAACATGGTATGGGTCATCGTAGGTTTGATCGCTATCTATGCAGGAGTTAAGAATCTGCTGGATGAACAGAATCCATCCAGGATCGGAACAGCCTTATTCTGGTGCTCTTTCGGAGTCGTATGCGCCTTCGGCACCTGGCTGCCCGCGAAGATCTCCGGCGCCCTGGTCATCATCATGTGTCTGCCGCCGATCTTCAAGAAGGTAAAAGTCGGCAAAGCAGACGCGCCAACCAGGGAACACACCATAGAACAGTATCAGAAAGTCGGAATGAAGATCTTCTTCCCGGCGGTCTGCGTAGGCTTATTCTCACTGTTATTCGCGTTTTTCAGTAATTTAAGCTCTATGGTTGCAGTCACTCTGGGTGTTATCGTTGCCATGATCATCCTGATGCTCTACAATCCATCTGAAAATAAACCAAAGGTATTCCTTAAGGAATCCGAGAGATTTCTCTCCATCATGGGTCCGTTATGTATGCTCCCGCAGCTTCTCGGCTGTCTCGGCGGCGTATTCACGGCAGCAGGCGTTGGGGATGTCGTTGCCAGTATTGTGGAGAAGATCGTTCCGAAGGGAAATGTCAACGTAGGTATCATCGTATTTGCGATCGGTATGGCAATATTTACTATGATCATGGGTAATGCATTCGCAGCCATCACGGTAATCACCGTAGGTATCGGCGGCCCCTTCGTTCTGGCATACGGCGCCGACCCGATCACCATCGGTATGCTGGCGCTGACCTGCGGTTACTGCGGTACCTTATGTACGCCTATGGCAGCTAATTTTAACATCGTTCCGGTAGCTATCCTGAACATGAAGGACCGTTGGGGAGTTATCAAGAATCAGGTGATTGTAGCCGGAATCATGCTGGTATTCCAGATCTGCTACATGATCATATTCAAGTAAACAGGATCCGGCAGGCACCATAAAGTCAAAGACCCCGCGGCAGTCGCCGAAGGTGCATGCAGGCATGCCCGCCTGGCTCGTTGCCCGCGGGAATAACCGATAACAAAGGATGTGGAAAAAAATGTCGCAAAATATAGAACGCGGCGCCAAGATCGTGATAGAACATTGGATGCGTGTAAGACGTTGGGACAAGCTGCTCATCGTCACAACGAAAGAACATCTGGAAGAATTAAGAGTCCTTAAGGAATTCGCAGCAAAGCGGACGCGGTCAGTAAGCTCTCTGGTCGTAGAAGACACCGGAAGGCATGTGGGAGTCTTTTTTGACATGAACGAAGAAGTCTTTGACCCCTATACGGCGATCATTGCCGCGACAGATTACTCTCTCGTAACGACAAAAGCCGCAAAACGGGCGCTTCAAAAGCACAGGAAATTCCTGTCGCTGCCCTTATCTACCAACGACGGACGTTCCATGCTGGAATATGATTTCATGACTATGGATACAAAGAAAAGCCGCCTTATGGCTAACGTGATCATGAAATATCTGCGCCACTGTACCACGATTCATGTAACAACGCCTGCCGGAACAGACCTGCACATATACAAAGCAAACCGGATCCCGGGATTCTTCAACGGTGTAACCAAGGACGGAAAGGGGTATTCTTCCGCCAGCATTGAAGTCTACGTCTCTATTGAAGAGACCAAGACGGAAGGCACCATGGTCCTGGACGGATCTCTTGGATACATCGGACGTGCAGAAGAACCGACGAAGATCCTGTTCAAAGACGGCCGTATCACCCGGATCGAAGATACCCTCACCGGCGTCAGGCTCCAGCAATATATGGAGGATTATAATGATTCCCGCATTTATATAGGCGGCGAGTTCGGAATCGGCCTGAATTCCTATTCCAGGTGCCTCGGCAACTGCTATATTGAAGATGAATCCGCATACGGTACATTTCACATCGGGCTGGGAAGGAATCTGGCCCTTGGCGGACAGCAGAATGCCAACGGACATTTTGATCTGGTATGTCTGGAACCGGATATCTACACAGACAACCGGCAGATCATGCAGCAAGGCAAGATCATCATCCCGGAACCTGTAGTATATTAATTTTAAGGAGAGATAAAACCATGAAAGTATTAGTGACAGGATTCGACCCATTCGGAGGCGAATCCGTGAATCCGGCTTTTGAAGCCGTTAAGATGCTTCCTGACAGCATCGCAGGAGCAGAAGTGATCAAACTTGAGATCCCGACCGTATTCTCTAAGAGCGGCCCGGCAGTGGAAGAAGGCATTAAGAAATATCAGCCGGACGCAGTCATCAACGTGGGACAGGCAGGCGGAAGATCCTGCGTTACGATCGAACAGGTGGCGATCAACCTGGCCGAGGCCCGTATCCCGGATAACAACGGAGAACAGCCGTCCGGAGTGCCGCTTCAGACAGACGGCGCTCCTGCATATTACGCAACGATCCCGGTCAAGGCGATCGTCCAGAATATCCGCGACCATAAGATTCCCTGCCATATCTCATACACGGCGGGAACCTATGTGTGCAACAGTGTCATGTACAATGTCCTTCATATGACCGCGAATAAATACCCGAACATCCGTGCAGGATTCATCCATGTGCCGTTTGCGGCAGAGCAGGTAGTCGGCAAACCGAACGGAACACCGTTCATGTCTCTTGAAATGATCGCCAAATGCCTGGAATATGCAATAGAAGCAACGGTGAAGAATTTCGCAGATATTGACGGCTCTTTCGGAGAAACGCATTAGAAGACAGACCAAGGGGCTGCCGGGGAATGTTCTTATCAGGCATTCTCTCCCGGCAGCCCCTTATTCTATTAACACGTATTCTATAATGCCCTGCAACTCACCTGAAGCTTACTTATCAACATCACACGGCGTATCAGGCCCGCAGCTTCAGGCATCGTTCACAAAAGCGGTACAGATCTTCATAGACCTCTTCCCTCTTGGTCTCATTCAGGATCTCATGGCGCAGCCCTGCATACAGCTTGACCGCAACTCTCTTACATCCGGCCTTCTTATAACGCCGGTACACCTTTCGTACATTCTTGCCGAATGCTCCCACCGGATCATCTGCCCCGGCAGTAAATAAGATCGGCAGATCCCTGGGAACCTTCTTAAGGCTCTCCTTACGATTCAGAGTCTTCATCCCCTCGAACATCTGGTAATATCCCCCAAGCGTAAACCGGAACATACATAACGGATCTCCCACATACTTCTGCTGGTGCTCCGCATCCGACGTAACCCATTCCCTTCCTGTCTCAGAAGGCTCGAATCTCTTGTTGAAGCTTCCGAAGCTCAGATTATCCACGAACCTGCTGCGGTATCTCCATCCCTTGAACAGCGCTGTGACACGGCAGATCATCTGCCCTGCCGCAAGTATCGGAAGCGGCTGATAACCGGTTCCCATAATGACCGCCCCGGACAGCCCTTCCCCATAGACCGTCAGATATTGTCTCATCAGAAACGATCCCATACTGTGGCCCAGCATCAGATATGGCATCCCCGGATACTTCCCGGACACGGTCATACGAAGCTGATGGATATCCTCTATCACGCACTGATTCCCGTCCTTCTCCGGGAAATACCCGTAATCCGCTTCATCCACAACAGACTTGCCGTGTCCGAGATGATCGTGGCCTACTACATGATAACCGTGTCCGCACATATATTCGGCGAATTCATGGTAACGCTCAATATACTCTACCATGCCGTGACAGATCTGCAGCACTCCTCTGACTTCCCCGCCAGGCGTCCACTCTACGGCATGGATCTGCGTCCTGCCGTCTCTGGAAGGATAATAAAATTCTTCTCTCATCTATCTTCCATCCTTACATAATCCCTGTGTTCTGCCAGAGGCTTATACGCCGGACGTATGATCTTGTCAACGTTCCGAAGCTCTTCCAGCCTGTGGGCGCTCCATCCGACGATACGCGCCGCCGCAAATATCGGAGTATACAGCGCCGGCGGTAGATCGAGCATACTGTACACAAGTCCGCTGTAGAAATCCACATTCGCATTAACTCCCTTGTAGATCTTCCTCTTCTCGGCGATCACCTTCGGCGCCATATGTTCCACCATCTCATAGAGCGCATATTCTTCCTCGCAGCCCTTCTCCTGAGCAAGCTGCTTAACAAATACCTTGAAGATATCCGCTCTTGGGTCTGACACGGAATAGATCGCATGTCCCATTCCATAGATCAGGCCCTTTCTGTCAAACGCTCTCTTCTCCAGAAGATCCAGCAGATACCGGCGCACTTCCTCTTCATCCTTCCAGTCCTTCACAGCCTTCTTCATATCGTCGAACATCTGCGTCACCTTAACGTTGGCTCCGCCGTGCTTCGGCCCCTTAAGCGATGCAAGCGCCGCCGCGATCGTCGAATAGGTATCTGTTCCGGAAGACGTCACCACGTGAGTGGTAAAGGTCGAATTATTACCGCCGCCGTGATCCATATGGAGTACAAGCGCCATATCCAGGATCTTCGCCTCCAGCTCCGTATATTTCCTGTCTTCCCTAAGCATCATCAGGATATTCTCCGCCGTGGACAATTCCGGTGACGGCGCATAGATAAACAGATCCTCGCCCATCCGATGACTGTAGGCATGATAACCATACACCATCAGCATCGGGAATTCACTGATCAGATTCAGACATTGACGCAGCACATTCGGAATAGACGTATCATCCGCCTTCTCATCATAAGAATACAGATTCAGAATCGAACGCGACAGAGTGATCATCACATCACGGCTCGGCGCCTTCATGATCACATCCCGCACGAACGTCGGAGGCAGCGTGCGCCGCTCAACCAGCGTATCATGGAATACCTCCAGTTCCTTCACTGTCGGCAGCTCTCCGAACAGCAAGAGATACGTGATCTCCTCAAACCCAAAATGCTGATCTTCAAGGAATCCTTTAACCAGATCCTTGATATTATACCCCCGGTAATACAGATTACCTGCACACGGCACCTCTTCTCCGTCTACGATCTTCTTCGCGCATACATCGGAGATATTCGTCAGCCCCGCAAGTACCCCCTTACCGTTCAGGTCGCGCAGCCCTCTCTTGACCTCGTACTTCGTATACAATTCCTTGTCGATCCCGTTATTCTGCTCACACAGCCTGGCAAAATGTTCAATCTCCGGGGTAACCTCAAACAGGGAAAAACCACTCTTTTTATCCATACTTGTTCTCCTTTCTGCTGCCCACAATCCGTGTACAACCAACATACCACTACTTCGAAGACGCTGCTGATAAATAATTGCTCAGCCTTGCGAATTCCTCCAGTGTCAGGGACTCCCCCCTGACGCTGACACCCTTGCCCAGCGTCTCGATCGCCTCTAAGATCACTTCCTTCGGAAATGTGAGCCTGTCCGAATTCCCCAGCCCGTTGGCCAGCGTCTTCCTGCGCTGGTTAAAGGACGCCCGTATGATATCAAACATCAGACGCTCATCCTCCACCGCAACCGGAGGCTGCGCGTGACAGGTCAGACGGATCACTGCCGATCCCACCTTAGGCCTCGGCATGAAACAGTTAGGCGGTACATTGGCCACAATATACGGACTTGCGTAATACTGCACAGCCAGCGACAATGCACCGTAATCCTTGCTGCCCGGTCCGGTCTGCATCCGCTGCGCGACTTCCTTCTGCACCATCACCGTGATACTCTCTACCGGCACATGCTCTTCAAATAACCCCATAATGATCGGAGTCGTTATGTAATACGGAAGGTTCGCTACGACCTTGACCGGCCTCCCCGCATTCTCCTTAAGCGCAAGCCCGCGAATATCCAGCTTCAGGATATCCTCATTGATAATTCTTACATTCTCATATGAACTGAGCGTATCAGAAAGAATAGGAATCAGGTTCTTATCAATCTCCACTGCTACGACCTTCCCCGCCGCTTCAGCCAAATACTGAGTCATGGTCCCTATACCGGGACCAATCTCCAGCACCATATCTTCCTTATCAATATCCGCCGCCCGGATAATCTTATCTAATACATGGGTATCAATCAGAAAATTCTGACCAAACTTCTTCTGAAATGAAAAATCATACTTCTGCAGAATCTCTATAGTGTTCTGCGGAATCCCTAAGACCGGTTTATTCATATATATCTCCCGAAATATGGTAATAGAGATTATTATACATGATTTTTCATCTGAATGATATAGCAAAAGAATTAAATTATAATTAAGAATCTATGAATTAACAGCCGTCCAGACAAGCTGTCCTGTTACATGAATGATTCTCTTTCTCACATATAACCGCAGCTACCCCGCAGCATCATATAACGTACTGCTGATCGCGTTCAGCAGCAACGTGATATCCACCGGCTTCGCCACATGCGCGTTCATTCCGCACTCAAACGCTTTCCTCCGATCCTCCTCGAACGCATTTGCCGAGACGGCAATGATCGGGATCTTAGCCAATGCAGGATCCTTCAGGCTTCGGATAGCGCGCGATGCACGATATCCGTCCATGACCGGCATCTGGATATCCATCAGGATCACGCCATACTCTCCGGGCCGGGAATTCTTCACCATCTCCACCGCGATGCTGCCGTCCTCCGCAGTATCCACAACGAATCCCTCGTCCCTCAGCAATTCGACCTCCAGCTCCATATTGATCTCATTATCCTCAACCAGCAGTATCTTATACCCCTGCTGCATATCAAGAGCTTCTCTCTTGTCTGTATCCGGTTGGCTCTTGTTCTCCTGACGGATCCTGAAATCAAGCGTCACCGTGAATCTGCTGCCTTCCCCTTCTACACTGTCTACCTCAATACTGCCATTCATCAGATCCACGATCCGCTTCGCGATCGTCAGCCCAAGGCCTGTGCCGTGTATACGGCTCATAGTCGTATTCTTCTGCCTTTCAAATGGTTCAAACATACGCTCCTGGAAGCTCTCGCTCATTCCGATCCCGTTGTCTTCAACCACAAACTGATAGGATACATAATCATCCCCTGTCTCCTTCAGTTCCCTGACTGACACTTGTATCTTGCCTCCGTCCTCTGTATACTGGACGGCATTGCTTCCCAAGCGCCATAGAACCTGATTCAGCTTCTCAGGATCACTGTACACTTCACAGTGCTTCAATCCTGAGAGATCCAGCAAGAATGTGATATTCTTCGTATTTGCTTTGGGAAGGATCGCTTCATGCACTTCCTCGACACAGGTAAGGATATTGCATTCTTCCTCCTCAAGATTCACTTCCGTGGTATCCATCTTGGATATCTCCAACACATCATTGATCAGATTGAGCAGGTGTTCCCCTGATTCCTCGATCTTATTCAGGTATTCCCATACCTTATCCCTGTCGTCTATATACCGTTTGGCAAGACTGGTAAATCCCACGATCGCATTCATCGGAGTCCGCATATCGTGAGACATATTAGCAAGGAACGCATCCTTCGCGGCGTTCGCCTCCTCGGCCTGCCCAAGCGCATCCTCCACCAGGTTCTTCTGCTTCATCTCTCGCATGATCTCGTCATCAACGCTCCGATAGCCTATAACGATCTCTGATACCTGCTCCTCAGGCCCTACATTGACAACGCGAAGCTGCAGGTACTCCACCTTACCGTCCTTAATGATCCGGTAATTAATATAGAACATCCGGCTCTCAGCCAACCGGCTTCGGATATAATACGGATTCGTTGCCTCTTCCACTATCCAACGATCCTCAGGATGCACCCAGGTCTGGATATACTCTGCGTCAAAGCCTTCGAATTCACACAGCCACCGCCCGCCGCCGAACTGATACTCCGGCCGGTCGCTGTGACGATATGTCTGGATACTGTTTTCATCCAGATTGGCGTAGAAAATAGACTCATAATCCATACTGAGTCCTTCGATCACATTCATATGGCGAAGCTGCTCCTGATTGACAACCTCTAATTCCTTGTCATATTCTTCTATACGCTGCTGCAAGATCTGTTCCTTCTCACGCTGCTCCGACAGCAGTTCCTTCTTCTCCTCTTCCTGCTGCTGCAACCTGTCCGTCGCATCCGACATAAACACGTAGAAAACATCTCCGACGATCCCGCTGTGAATAAAATGCCCGTAATCCTCCACCCAGCGAACATTCCCGTTCTTCGTGACGATCCGGTATTCCACATAGTCCAGATCGTAATGGCTGTTGTTGATCTGGTGCCAGATACTTTGCTCCACTTCTTCCAGATCATCCGGGTGCACGATCCCTCGGAATGAATTCCCGGTCAGTTCTGTGAATTCATCCATAGTATCGCACTCAAATATCCGAAGCATCGCCATATTGGCATAGATGATCTCTTCAGCTCCGCCCGCACGGTACACAAAAAAACCGCCCGGCATCTCATCTGTTATCTTCTTCAGCATATCTTCTGCATTCATATTATATACCTTCAGCAATGAATAAACGCCGTTTAAATCACCTTCCTTAACCTTCTCCCGATTATCCAATGCCTCCCCTCCCTTCATCCTACGGCACTCCTGCAATCATTATACTCTTATTCCCGGCTTTTGTTCTCTTTCCTTCATCATACTGTTAAGCCGCCGATCTGTCAATCACTTCATCGGTCAATCGGCCATCCGGCCATCTATAATAATCTCCATCTTCATACCGTCCAGACCCTCCGCGCCGGTAAGAAAGAGATAGCGCACTCCCTCTTTCGTCTCCTCACTGGTATACACATTATAATAACTGTGCCTCATGAACTCCGAAAGCCTGAGAAATATATCCTTAGCAGTCAAAAATGAGAATTTCTTCAGCGTTACACCGATCCGAATCCCGTCTGTCTCACTCGCTTCCGTCCGGTAACTCTCTACCGCGTCTTCTGCTCCAAGAAACTCTCCTATATCATCAAGAGTCCTCTCCCCAATCTTAGAGTGAAACTCCTCAAAAATGCGTAACCTGTCTGTCATACCTTCCTCCATCCCATAACACTTCCCATATTAACATACTTATTTATTATAACACATTTCACAGAATAAAAGGGAAAAAAAACAAAAAAAAGGTGTTCCTACCATCAGGAACACCTCTTGATCATATCTCTTATAACGTATTACTCACCCGGTCTTGCGCTTCTGAGCTTGAACCGTGAAATTAATGATTTCAATAACTGAGACTGACTGGATAACTCTTCGCTGGCTGCCGCGCTCTCTTCCGCCGTAGCAGAGTTCGTCTGAACCACGCTGGAGATCTGATCCATACCCATCGTTACCTGTGAGATCGCTTCTGCCTGACTTACTGCCGCTGTAGAAATCTTATCCACATATGTAACAGCGCTCTTCGTGCTCTCTACCGTCTCGGAAATCGCTTCCGCAGTACGGTCTACGATATTCGTACCGTTCTCTACTGCCAGGATCGTTCCCTCGATCAGCACAGTCGTATTGCTTGCCGCTTCCGCACTCTTGGACGCAAGATTACGAACCTCATCGGCTACTACCGCGAATCCCTTGCCGGCCTCGCCTGCACGGGCTGCCTCTACTGCCGCATTCAGCGCAAGGATATTAGTCTGGAATGCAATATCCTCGATCGTCTTAATAATCTTGCCGATATCGCCGGACTTCTGGCTGATCTCACCCATAGCAGAGATCATATCCTGCATCTGCTCATTAGATACAGACAGCTTGCTCTGTGCCTCCATAACCTTCTGGCTTGCTTCTCTTGCATTCTCTGCAGTGTTGCTGACTTCTCTGGAAATATCGTTGATCGTTGCCGCCAATTCCTGTACGGAGCTTGCCTGCTCGGTTGCGCCCTGTGACAACGCCTGCGCGCCGGAAGACACCTGGTCGGCGCCGCTTGCTACCTGGTCGGACGCATCATTGATCTGTCTCATCGTATCGCTCAGGCTGCGGTTCATCTTACGGATACATGCTAACAGCGGCTCAAAGTCTCCCTTGTAAATACTGTCCTCAGCATAGAGGTCGAAATTCCCGCCTGACATCTGATCCAGCAGACGTGTCAGATCCCCTACTACAGCCTCCAGGCCTTCACAGGTAACCTTCACGCTGTTAACCAGCATACCGAACTCATCCGCGGAATCATACTCCAATGACTGCGACATATCTCCTCTGGAAAGCCCTTCCATCGCTTCTTCCACCTGATGAACCGGATTTACGATCATTCTCGTCACCCTTGCACAGATAATCATCGCAAGCGCAATCGCGACTACGGTAATGGCCAGGAGGATGATCATGCTCATGTTCGTCTCCCTCACGCTCTCATCCATAGTCTCTGCACGAATAGCCGCCGTATTCTCAATTAACTGATTAATATTAGATATCACTTCTTCAAGCGCCGGTGTACACTGTGTCCGCACCAGCTCCGCCGCGCGCATCGCGTCTCCCGACCTTAACTTATCCAGGATATCATCCGCAATACCAAGCCATTTGTTCAAAGAATTCTCAAATTCAGCCACTTCATCCTTATTCAGGATATCCAGGCTATGCAGCTTCTCCAGATTAGACTCAATACTTGCCTTGCTCTCGTCGATCGCCTGCAGGTTCGCCGCGTCTGTCTGCCCTGCTATGATCATATTACGCACATCCGTCGCCGCCATAAATGTTGCAATACGGCATGCCTTGACCGCATCATCTGCCGCAACTGAGCCTTCCATAAATTCATTCAGATTATTACTTGCCTTTCTTAGCTGCAAAATGGAATACAAGGATACTAAAATAGTCAGTACGAGCACTACTCCAAATGACACTAACAATTTAGCCCTGATTTTTAAGTTCTTCATAGTTCTCTCCTTCTGTTTCTTCTAATCTAGCGGTCTCATCCGCCGTCTCTCTGTTCGGGGAATCCCCCTCTTCTTCTGCCTGCACCGCCGTTCCTTCGGCCGCGCCTGCGCTGCTCTCATCGGGTCTTGCTTCCTCAGCCGCATCTTCCCCGCTTATATCCGGATCCGCCCCTCTGCCATTGTCTCCTTCGGCTGCCTCAGGCATCTCCTCTTCTCCATCCTTCTTCCTGCCTATCATTCCTTTCAATTTTTCTTTTATATCCAACAATCTGACTCTAAGCCGAAATCCTGCTTTCTTACACTTATTTGTACAGATTCGTCTGATAAAACGCCAATTGCGGACAATCCAACAAAATACCAATAAAAACGGATACTTCTCAAGCGCCGGGAAAAACTGCATCATATACTCTCTTGAAGGAAACCACCATGCCTGCTGCTTAAGAGCCCATTCCTTATCCCTGTCACGCCAGTAGAAATCCAACCTCACCTTCTCACACGGCAGAAGCTCCTCGTCCAGATGCTCATTCTCACGTCCGCGTGATAAGATATATTCTTCCAGTTCTATTGCCACCCCATACTGCTGCTCGGCTCCTTCACCAAACCAGAGTTCCGCAAGCAGCTCCGCCTGCCGGATAAATTCCTGCCACTTTGCTTTCTCCAGAAATTCCCTCACTGCCTTCCAGCGGAACTTCTCACCCAGAACCTTCTTAAACTGCCACAGATCCATAATATCCCGAATCTTCAGCTTACCCGTAATGTACAGCTCGACCATCCGCGCCGCACGATACAGGTAGACCTCCTCATTCGTCAGCATATGTATGAACCTGTAAGACTCTATGCGCCGATAACTCTTAATAGAACCGGAAAAGTAATGCCTGATCACCTTATTCTCGATCGGCATTCCGTCATAGAATACAATACGGACACCAGGTACTCTCACATAGACCACTCCGCTGCCCATCGCTTCTTCCCGCTGCTCATAATCCATATCCAACATAATTCTATGGATCCTGGGCATCTCCTTCTTGTCCGCAAGAATCTCTATCTGTCTGATATGAGCCATCTCCGGCTTAGGGTACATCTCAGTTACTTCTGAATCTAACAGAAACAGAGCGTCTATCTTATGCCTCTCCAACTGCCACTTGATGACCTCATCTACCTTCTTGTAGGATTCATAAAGAAGAAGCTGCTTCCTGTAATTCTGATAAAACTCTGCTTCACATTCTTCTGAGATCTCTTTTTCTATTCCTAAAAGTCCTATATAGACAATACTGACTACGTCCTGATAATCGGAAACGTCTAAAAGCGTCTCCCATCTCATTCGCTTTCTCAATGTCTGGATCGGTTTCTGGTTAATGATAGCTGCCAGCAATATTAGCATGTATCTGATCTCGTAGCTAATAGCTCATTGCCTCCTTTCCAAACCGTCTGCAAATTAGACTGCCGGCTTTCATCCCCTTCTTTTAATCTATCGGACATTTTTAGGCAAATATAACATTTTTTCGCTAATTTTTTAGAATTCTTCTCTCCGCAAAGATATCCATTGATTTCTGGTTATAGATCGAACGCTTCTCATCCGCCGCCATCCTTCCTGCGATCAGCGTGATACAGCGCCTCTTCATGATCGTAACCAGTCCCCGGGCGTGACTTGCTACCAGGATCGTCATCCCTCTGTAGTTCAATTCCTCCAATAGCTGCATCAGATCCCACGCGGAATCCGGATCAAGATTCGCCGTCGGCTCATCTGCGATCAGAATCTCCGGCTGAACCGAAAGCGCCCTCGCCAAAAGTATCCTTGCCTGTTCACCCCCTGATAACTCGTCCGGGTATGACTTGTACTTCTTCGCAAGACCTACCAGTCCCAGTACCTTGATGATCTTCTCCCGCATACGGTCATCTGCATTCTCTGTTGCGAGCAAAGCTAACTTAATATTATCATATACCGAACGATCTTTCAATAGTCCAACTTCTGGAGACATAATTCCCAGCCTGCGCCGGTGTTCAGGGACCTTATCCCTCCGCATGGTATCCACCCTGCGGCCTTCCACCGTGATCTTCCCGGAAGTCACCTCCTCCTGCTTCATGATCAGGTTCAGCAACGTGCTCTTCCCCGCTCCGCTCTTCCCGATGAAGAATACGAACTCCCCTTTATCTATTTCAAAAGAAATATCGTGTAATGCAGTTTCGTTTTTAAATTTTTTCGTCACATGGTCAAAAATAATCTGCGCCATATATTCCCACCTTATTTTTCTTGCACATTTACCGATATATTTCTATTACGATCAATAATAGTTATTGTGTATATTTGTCATATATACTATACTGATTTAAAATGAATCAGATTATTCTATATATAATATACTGATTAAATGAAATAGATTTCCTATATATACTATACTGGTTTAAAATGAAACCGTCAACAACGATTATTAGACACGGTGAAAATATGAAAAAGAAATTATTATGCGGTGTATTCATTACCGCATTACTGTTATGCCTGTACTTTGTTCGGACCGACCGCGCGTCGGGCACTGATCCGGCGGCCGCTGACGGCCAGGCAGATAATACTGAACAGGGGCCCCCGCCGCCGCGCGTGCTCCCCGACGCTGCCCCTGATCCGGCGGAAGCCCCGGCATTCATAGACGGTCAATATACCCTGTCTATGAGCAGCAGTATCGGCACCCTTACCTACTATAATCAATCCGACGTCCGCTGGGCTGACTTCCTGTACGGAGGACGCGATCCGCTCCATTCATACGGCTGCGGACCGACCGCTCTGGCCATGGTCGTGACAAGCTTTACCGAGCATACGCTCTCGCCTTCCGATATGGCGGCCTGGGCTGCCGACCACAATTACTGGTCCGCCGGCCACGGGACGAAGCACAACTTCATCATAGAAGGCGCAGCCGCGTTCGGCCTGAAGGCCGCTCCTTTCCAGAACTTCACAGAGGAAGGCGTGCTCTCTGAACTGCGTAACGGGCATATCCTGATCGCGCTGATGGGTTCCGGGCACTTTACATCTAACGGGCACTTCATCGTCATTGCCGACGACTGGTCCGGCAACCAGGTCCGTATCGCTGATCCCGCAAGCCTGGAGAATACACAGATCCCCTGGGACATCTCAGTGATCTTAAGCGAACTGAACGCCGCCGCCAATTCCGGCGGGCCGGTGTGGAGTATCTCTCCTTGATGTGATTATATTGTAAAAAGTCTGCAGCATATTAATTGCTGCAGACTTCTTTTCTTTTGTAAAATTATTTTTATTCTATTATATCGGCAGCCCGCTAATGAGCCGCCTGATAATAAGAATCCTTTCCGGCAACTCTGGAATTGAACACCTTATCGATATCGATCGTTCGTTTCAATGCCTGCTGAAGCTGAGTGCTGAGTTCTAAGATCTTCTTCTCCTCGAACGCTTCCGGCTGATACTTGCTCTCTGCGTTCAGCCAGGATCTAAGCTTCTCCTTATCCTCACCGCCGACTTCGATCAGCATCTGAATCTCCCGCTTCGAATCCAGGAAACGTTCTAATTCATCCTGCCGCATCTTCATCAATAACTGCGCCGACTCCTGATCGTTCCTGGACAAGGCATCCGCCATCTCCTTCGTCACTCTCTCGATCTCTACCATATGCCTGTAATTTTGCTGTACCCGCTTAAGGATCTCCATCAATAGTTCTTCTCTGTTCTCCATACGACTTCTCCCGTCTATACAGCAGCCGTCTTCTTACTGGCCTCTTTAAATGCATCCCTGAGTTCTGCTACAAGGGGCTTCAATTCATCAACCACAGCGCTGTTGCGTCCGGCCTGCAGCCTGCTGAGTTCATAGAGAAAGAACTCATACATCCTTCTCAGCTCATAGCTGATACTATACTCCATATTCAGCGTCTCATCGAGATAACGTACGATCTCCCTTGACCGCTGAACTGACTTCTCAAACAAATCATAGTCTTTATTCCCCAACGCGATCTGTGCCCTGGTGAGCCGTTTGATCAGCTCATCATACAGAAGCAGAAGCATCTCACTATGCGTCATCGTATTCACAGACTGCATCTTATACTGTTGATATCCATTCTGGTACATATTCTTCCCCTTTTTTGCTCTTAATAGCCGCCAAGCTGGCTTAAGAATCCGCTCTGACTATTCATCTGGGAGATCAGTGTCTCTAAGCTTGTAAACTGCTTAATGTAGCGGTCTCTCTCTGTTTCCAGTCTCTCCTGGAACTTCGTGATCAACTTCTCGATCTCCTGCAATTGCTTATACATGGTATTCTCTGTAACACTCATCGGCGAACTCTCATGTCCGGCCTTCCGGATCAGGATACCCTTGCTCTCCATTGCTCCGGTGGTATTGACATATTTGTCCATTACATTCCTAAGAGCCGTCGCAATTCCTGTTGAAGTACCGTTTCCATTGGTATTCGTAACAGATGATTCTGCGAATATCTGCTGTACACGCTCTGGATTGCTTGCAAGCGCCGCACGGAACTTCGACTCATCAAATGTCAGCTTACCGTTATCGGAATAAGTGCTGGATGTCGATATCCCCATCTCCGCCAATTCCTGAGCGATACCTCCGCCGATTATGAAACGCAGGTCACTGCTTAAGCTTCTGATATCACTGTCTGCATGGAGCAGGCCTTCCTTAGCCTTCTTCTCCCATGCCTCGATCTCGTCCTCTGACAGTTCTTTCTTCTGCTCAGATGTAAGCGGTGCGTAATCACGGTCCGGTTTGGTGGTCAGTTCCTTGTTGACCAGCTCTATAATGGCGTTGTACTCATCTACCATGGCTTTGACTGCGTCTACGATTGAGTCGGCGTCTACTTGGGCGTCGATTTCAACTGCATCGGCAGATGGATCTAATTTCTTTACAACATTACCTGCTGCATCTTTCTCCTCTATATAACCAAATTCACCTTTTACATTGATAGTCAAACCATCCACGGTGAACGAATTCGTTCCGCGAATTAATTCCACTTCTTCATCAGATCCGGCATATTTGACTGCAACGATTGCATCCTGACCAGATATTCCTGTTATAACTTTATCATCATCCTTAATCCCAAAAAGAGCTTTTGCGACTTCTCCCTCAAGTTTAATCGATCCACTAGCACCATCTTCTTTTGACGCAAGAGTAAACTTATCCGCAGCTTCCTGATAAGTAATTGTTACGCGTGCATCCTTGTCGTTGTTAATCCTCTCCATCAAAGAACTCATGGTATCATTATCATAGACATCAATGTCATGACCATTAATTGTAATCGATGTCTTCATTCTCGTTACCGGATTACCATCCTTATCCAATACAGGCTTATTATCTTTATCATATACGGGTACCTCTGTACCTTTAGCAAATAAATCCTTTAATTTTAAATTATCTTTAAGCTGCTCATTCATATTAATTCGGTTTGACATGCCATCCTGTAATTCCAAGGCATATTTTACATCGGAACTTCCTGACACTAATTTTAATGTAGAGGTTTCATCTGGAGTGCCATCTGGCTTTGTAGTTCTTAAGGAAAGTTTCCCATCAGTTGTATCAACCTTGACCCTTTTCTTGCCAAACTTATCATCTAATTGCTTCTGCATGGAGTCACTAATTGTCTTAAGCACTTTTTCCGTAGCAGCTTTAAGTTGAGTCTCATTGGCATTCTCCAATGTAACACCATCTCCCAAAGCTTCTTTTATCGCTGCTTCTAACGCAGCCCTATCCGGCATCGCAATCTCCGCCGTCTTGCCATTATAAGAGAATGTCAATGATTTTCCGTCCATCAGACGCGCAAACGATACATTATCAATTAAATTAGCATCCTCAGATGCCTTGATAGACGCATCTTCAGACGGCTGAAACTCTTTACCGAACCCTAAGTATTCCATTGCCGAGCCACCGGTAACCTCAAATTTATTCCCTTGATTGGTCACGCTAAACTTGAATTTATCGTCTTCTAGCGATACTTTGACATAGTCCGAAAGCTTCTTATTATCCTTTGTCTCTATCCTGGACAATTGATCGTTTATTGCCTTTACGGCATTTTCAGGAGTACTATAATCATACGTTACGGTTGTTCCATCTGATAATTTTTCTGACTCCTTTAATGTCAACGAATATGTTGTAGCATTTGCGTCACCGCCTAATTTGAAATTGAGTTCCTTGCCACGCAATTGTTGAACAGGATATGTATTTTTAATATTCACTTCCTTTGTTGATAAGGTCTGACCTGAAACATTAGCCGAAGTAGACCACTTCGCCTTCTGTGCCAACTGCTTCACACCCAAGATCGATACACCATCAGCTGACGACCCGCTTCCGGACACAGACACATACTTGCTGTTCGTACCTGTCACTGACAGCTGATTCCGCCCCCAGAACATGGAACTGAACAGATTCGTCTTAGAACTCCATGATGATGTATATTTATTCGCAAAATCAAGCAGCTGGCTGGCAATGTTCCGTACCGCTGACTGCTTCCATTCTAACTGCTGCTTCTTCTGCTGCTGCTGAGTAATCTTACTGGTAGTACCGGAAGTCATACCCTCAATCAGGGTATCTCTGTCCAGACCGCTGGCAAGACCGCCGTAACCTCTGATACCGTTGCTTGTTGATGTGCTCAATCCGCCTATTGATGTTGACATAGCTATCTCTCCTTTTCATTCTTTGCTTATTAAACATAAAATGCTCAGCCTTAATTGTATCCTGGGCCTTGCATTATCCTGCCCGGTTCCTGTAAACTTACATATAAACCGTGATATTACAAATTCAAAATTATTCTGTACTTATTTATCGGCATATAGTATACTTTAAATAATAGTTAGATTTAGTTTAAATTACGAATGGAGGAATTTATTTTGGCTACTATCATCGCACTTACGAACCAGAAAGGCGGCGTAGGCAAGACAACCACATCCAGCGCCCTGGCTGCTGGTCTGTTCTCTTTTCATGATAAAAAGGTACTGGCAATTGATCTGGACCCGCAAGGGAGCCTTGGCTTCAGTCTCGGTCTCGATATCGAGAACTGTAAGACGATTTATGACGTGCTGACCGGACAGGTGCCTATCAAGGACGCGATCCAGGAGACGGATTATTGCGATATTATTACTTCGAATATTTTGCTGAGCGGCGCAGAGCTTGAATTTACTTCATCTGACCGGGATTTACTGTTGAAGAAGGCTCTGATACCTGTTAAGAGTAATTATGATTATATTATCATCGACACACCGCCCGCTCTGAATATACTTACAGTGAATGCATACGCGGCGTCCAATCATCTGATCATACCGATGGCGCCGGAGATCCTAAGCCTTCTCGGCGTCTCCCAGCTTAAGGAGACCATAGATTCTGTACGGCAGAGCGTGAATCCGAATCTGAATGTGCTGGGTATCATCTTAACGAAGTTTAATCCGCGGACTCTGCTTGCCCGTGAAGTGAAGGAGATGGCAGAGAATATCGCCTCTCAGATGGGTACCCGGGTATTCGCTAACCAGATCCGTACAAGCGTTACCGTTGCCGAGGCTCCGGCACATGGACTCAGCGTATTCGACCATGCGCCCCATGCCAACCCATCGCTTGATTATCAGGAATTTGTTCAGGAGGTTGTGACCAGAACCTCATCCAATATAACACAGGGAGGTGCTTCCAATGGCCAGGAGAAGTAATAAGACCGCGCATGTACTGAATCTGCTTGCCGGGCATGATGCGCAGAACGATTCACAGAATGATTCACAGAACGAGCCGCAGACTTCAGCCGAAGGAGCAGACAACACGGATGCTTCTGCGGCTGCCAAACCTAAGACGGCAGCCCCATCCGCCCCGGCTGAAAAGGAACCTGAGAGACCTGTTCCCGTTGCTCAGACTGCACCTCAGAACATTTCCGTAATTGATAAGACGGAAGATGATCCTGTTGCAGATCTGATACAACAGAAGTTAATGGACGAATTCGAGCAGAGCCAGCAGAGTTCTCCTGCACAGGAAGCTGCGGCCGAGACTGATGCAGAACCACCGGCTGATACAACAGCCGAAGCTGTAACAGAAGAATCAACCGGGAATGCGGCCGGCACATCTGACAGCACAGTCCTTGAAGCTGTACCGGATGAGGATTCCGGCTTAGCTATTGATGCCGCATCAGATGAGAATTCTGATGCAACTGTTGAAGCTGTATCAGATGAGAATTCTGATGCAATTGTTGAAGCTATATCAGATGAGAATTCTGATGCAACTGTTGAAGCTGTATCAGATAAGAATTCTGATGCAATTATTGAAGCTGAACCAGAAGAGGCTTCCGGCTCAATTGCTGATACTGCACCGGAAGAAGTTGTTAATACAACTGCTGATACTGCGGCTGATTCGGTAACTGAGACCGAAGCCGCCCATTCCCAGGACATGGCATCTCCTGCATCGGAGATCTCCTCTCCCGAACCTGAACCGGAGCCGGAACCTGAGTTCGCCTATCTGAATGTTATGGAGCGAATTGTTGAGGACAAGATCATTTACTTTATGCGGCAGTTCGATGTCTGTACCTGTGCCCGCTGCAAAGCAGATACCGTCGCTCTGACAATGAACGGATTGATGCCCAAGTATATCGTTACAACTCCGGCGGCAGTCGATCCTCTCCTCAGTTACTATACGAACAGGCTGATTTCTGATGTTACGGTAGAAGCCACGAAGGCATGTATGACGATCAAAGAGAATCCCCGGCATTAACGGGTATATTATAATGGAGTTGCTGCAAAGCAAGACTATGGTTCAACGTCCTTCTTTGCGGCAACTCCATTTTATCAAGATAGATTCTGAGAATCAGACCACAGCTTCTATCAATATCTTATCCCCCAGTATAATCTCTTTTACACCAGTTTCTTTTTTCTGATTAAAGTTAAAACTGAGCATATATCCCTTTTGCAAGTGATAATACTCCAGGTAATCTATAAGCTGAGTTTCTCCCCGTTCATTATATGCATTACCTCGCCATAGTTTCAGTTCGATAATAAATTGTGTACCAAGGTAATCAATAATCAGATCTGTGCGTTCCTGATTCCTGGTTCGCGCCTCCACATAGTAATTACCAACACCATTGATGATTGGCTTTAGATAAAGCATAAAATACCGTCGTCCATCCTCTTCATAGAACTTCTGTCCCCGATCACCATAGATCTCATCAAAATGTTCTACAAATTTCTCGAGGACACGTTTCATGTCAAGCTGTCCCTTCTGAACAAATTGATTTTTATCAAGGGAAGCTCTTTGATATAATTCACCGCCCTGAACTTCCGGAAGCGTAAGAAAATAATTATACAACCGTGTTTCAAATATCCTGTTCGCAATCCGTACCGTTCCGTTCTCCGTTTTAACTAAACCAAACATTCTCGCATTTCTGACAGCGCTGTCATCAGCAGCATATGCGACTGGCCGTCCTTGAAATAATTGTCTCCGCTAATTCGTTCTTGAAAAATGATTGCATCTTTCGTCATCATATGCTATACTCCATTCTAAGAATTCTAAAAGGCATTCGCTTTTTATATTCTGACCGGCAGTTCGCCGAATATTTATCCAATAGTTATTTTATAATACCTGGTTTTTACTTCTTTAGATTTCGAAGATTGTTATCTGTAAAGCCTGTAATAATTTCTGATTTCTTTATAATTCTCGCTTTTCTGATACTGTATTTTATGTTATGATTGTACATAATATGCTCCCCACCAATGATGTCTGCTTTGCCGGGCTCATGGAGAATCCGAAAGTCCGAAAAGGATTCTGTGCCGCTGTTATGCGGGTCCGCCCGGAGGAGATTGCCGAGACGGAGCTTCTTCCCACACACCTGCGCCGAGAATACGCTGATGATAAACTCGGAATCTTGGATGTGCGCGTGAAGCTGATAGACAGCGTTCAGATCAACTTGGAAATGCAGGTGCGCAATTACGAATTCTGAGATGAACGGGTCTTACTCTATATCAGTAAGATTTTTTCTGATCAATTGAAATCTGGCGATTCCTATGGAATATTACAGAAGTGTATTCATTAGCTTTACAATGATAAGATGGAATTGCAGATCTTAGAACTTAAGAAGCTTCCTAAGGAAATCCCGTCAGAGGAGGATATCGTTCAGTGGATGCGTTTCTTTAGCGGTAAGAACAGAGAGGAGTTTAAGCTTATGGCACAGACAAGCGAATATTTAGGAGAAGCTTATGAGGCGTTGCAGAAGTTAAGTGCGGATGATCTGAAGCGTCTGGAATACGAGGCTCGTGAGAAGGCCTTGAAGGATTATAATACTAACATGAGCAGTGCAAGAAATAGTGGTATAAAAACCGGAATCCGCCTGGCCAGCAATGTATGCCGTCTGCATTCACAGCATCTTTCCAACGAAGCGATTGCTTCTGAATGCGATATTTCTGTGGAAGAGGTTCAGGAAATCGTGGCTTTATTCCATCAATAAGTATGTCTCTTAAGAGTTCTTAGGCGCTGACATACGGCGCAGAAAAGCGCCACCCCAATCCATTTCCTCTTCATGGATTGGGGCGGCGCTTTTATTCATCCTCTATCTTCCATTCTTAAGCCGGAACTTTCCGGTCTCTTCTCTCAGCAAACGAACCTGATCGAACAATTCCTCGCTGACCGCCGCAGACTCCTGGCTGCTCGCCGAGTTCGTCTGTACAACATCGGCGATCTGGCTGATTCCGTCCGTTACCTGCTTAATAGATTCCGCTTCACCGTTAATCGCCTCGGTAATAGAACTGATCGCACTGTTAGACTCCGTCACAAGCTCCAGCGTCTTAGCCAGCGTTACGGATACCTCGTCGACGATATGTCTTCCCTTCTCTGTAACATTCACAGAATCCTCGATCAATTCCTTCGTCTCCTTGGCCGCCTCATCAGACTGTGCCGCAAGGCTGCGGACTTCATCCGCGACAACAGCGAATCCCTTACCTGCCGATCCTGCGCGCGCCGCCTCTACCGCCGCATTCAGCGCCAGGATATTCGTCTGGAACGCGATATTCTCGATCGTACCGATGATCTCACCGATCTTCTGGGACGCCTGCGTGATATCCTTCATAGCAGCAACCATCTCTTCCATCTGCTGGCCGCTGACTGTAACCTGCTCGCCTGTCAGGCGGGCGTTCTCACGTGCGTTGTTCGCCATCTCAACATTCTTGGACGCATTCTTAGAGAGCTCATCCAACGTTGCATAGAGCTGCTCCACAGCGCTCGCCTGCTCGGTCGCACCCTGTGCCAGCGACTGAGATCCGCTTGACAGCTGCTCTGCATTGCCGGAGATCTGATGCTCGGCTCTTCCGATACTTCCAATCGCTGACGACATAGTTGCAGTGAAACTGTCGATTGATTCCTCAATGGAACGGAAATCACCGATGAACTCAGTTGAAGTGCTGACGTTAAAATCACCTCTCGCCAGCTGTCCCATGATCCGGTTGATATCCTCCACATACCCCTGGATTACTGACAGAGAATTTCTTATAACGCTTGCCAGTTCGCCCAGCTCATTATTCGCTTCATAATCAAGATCTAATTCCAGCTTGCCATCCTGCAGCGGACGTACCTGACCGCTGATATATACCATCGGCTTCACGATCTGTTTTAATACATAACGAACCAGGCTCATCAGGAATATAAGCGCCAGGAAGAAGCAGATCCCGGATACGATCTGTACGATATGGAGAGTTCTCTCCATACTCGCCGCACTCTCATCCTTCAGCATCGTTCCCTCTTCCACAACCTCATCCAGATATCCGACCAGCGTCGCCAGATTCCCCTGGATCGTATCCTGATAATACTCCTGCGCACGATCCGGATCTGTCTTCAGCAGATCCAGCACATAGCTGGCAGACTCATGAAGTTCCTTATGCAGCGGCTCCAACTGTTCTCTCAGCCCAAGTACCTTTTCATTATCTGTATCCGCCTCGCCGTAGAGCCACTGTCCCAGGGCACAGGTAGTAGGATCTATACTTCCGGTAAATTCCTTTCCCGCGTACAATGTATTACTTAATCCGGCAGACCATTTGTAATGTGCCACCTCTGCTTTCTCGATCGTGTCCAGCAATGTAGTCGCTGCAATGCTGTCCCTCTGCGTATCTTTGATCACAAAAATATTCGCAGTTACTGCAAAACTATAGATGAGCACGGCAGCAACCGTAGTCGCCACCCGAATCCCCACCATCTTATTGATACTCTTTCGCATGGATAACTCCCTCTTTTCTTCACTGTCAAATATATTTTATGCGGCTGCGGAAAAATTCTTGCCATCCTGCTGCTGCATAGCTTCCGCCGTATCCGGCTTAGATGCCGTCGTAGTCCTCGTCGTTCCGCCCGATACATAGACTCTGCCGCACTCCGGGCAGATCGACGTATGCATCGTAACCGACTGGCTTACTACACGGCGGTCTTCACGCTTTGCAGCCGCGCGCTCACGCACCACATGCTCCATCTCATGGCCTTTGACCGCTGAAGCTGCCTGATCCGGCGATATATGTGTAGGTGTTTTAAAAGAAACTCCCGCATCATCCGAACCATCCTGATATTTTCTCTCCTTGCAGGTCTGACACTCGGCGTCCTCTGCCGCCTTCTGCGCTGCATCTACGCCTGCTCCTTCTTCCTTGGAGGGATCCGCATACTGGATCCGCATACGCACCGCCAACTCCGCAGGATCCATTCCCTTACGCAGGAATGGGATCGTATTCGCGATTCCGTTCGTCCCGTTCACATTCACAGCCCCTATCGGGCTCACAGGCTCTACAGGCGTCCCCGGACTTGCGCCCCGAACCGCACCGCCGGCTCCGATCCACTGACCTGCCGTCACTCCCGACACAACGCCGGCTCTCTGGCCTGCCGCCGCTCCGGCTCCCTGACCGGCAGGTACAGGAACCGTACTCGCACCGTTAACCTCCCGGCCAGCCGCTACACCCGATACCGGCGCTGCCGCTCCGACACCTCTGACACCCTGCACCGGCTGCCCATATGCGCTCCGGGATACCGCATCTACACTCCGTGTACCCTGCAAGGCAGCGCTTGGGCGAACATACCCGGCATATCGTCCCGCATACGGATTAACTGCCGAAATACCTCCTACCATAACATTCACCTTCCCATCACACTAACAAGAATCTATAACAAGAATCTATTCAGTAACAGAGCCGCTTGCCTGAACTGTTACTCTATTCGCTCTCGGACATGCCGACAACATTCTCCCAGATGTTGTTCACTTCCTCAACACAGTCCATATAGATCTGTGCCAGCTCATTCGTCTTAAGTCCGAGTTCCTCAGCTATCTCCTTGATCTCAACCCACTCGGCCTTCTCGTAGCAGAGAATCAGTTCAAACAGGCGTCCCGCCTTACCCTCTCTGGTAACAAGCGCCGTCTTCACTTCCTCCACGATCGGGATATCTTCAAGGATCTCTGCCATTGAGGCGTCGATCATATACTCGAGAGTAGAGAACATACCCATAAGATATGCGTCGGACATATTGATGGTGAAGTTCTTAAGCTTCTTCACCAGCGCAGATGCGAAGTTTGCACGCATGAAAGACGTCTTCAGCAGTTCCTCTGATGAATTCTCCTTATCCTCAAAGCTCAGCAGATAGATCCACTGCTTCAACTGGCTGATTCCCACGCGCACCAACGCCTGACGCACTGAAGTCGTCTCATGATGCACCGCAAAATACGCTGAATTCGCCATACGGAGCAGCGCATATGTCAGCGCCGCATCCCTTGTGATCGTCTCCTCTAATACCTCCACATCCGGCTCATCCTTCGTGATCTCTATAATGAGCTGATACAGATTGCCCTGCATGAAATCCAGCTTATTGGTCTTCGTTATCGTAGCTCCTGAGATATAGCTTCCCTCCACGAAATCCGCATTCAGCTCCACTGCACAGTCATATGCTTCCTTGCTGTTCACGCCTGTTGCAATGAACTTCTTCTGGAATCCGTGAGCCATATCCACAACATTGGCAATAGAACGCTTCTGCGTCTCATCCATATTACCTGTTACATCCAGCTTTATGTAATCTACGTATTCCAGCATACTGAAATACTTCGGTGTAAACTGGAAATCATTGATCGCAAAATGATACCCGTCCTCACGGTACTTACTGATCAGGATCGCCGCAAGAGAATGGATCACAATATTGTCTCCGATCTGTATTACAACCTTATCCTTATCAAATATCTTCGGCGTATTCCTGAATAGAAGCGTCGGTGTAAATGTCATGAACGTCTTCTTATCCTTGAAAATACGGTCAGAATTCTCAGACAGGAACGACACCATCGTATTCGCCGCAACGCTGTCCGAACTTGGATTATACAGACTATCCCTGTCCTCCTGGATCACAAGCTCATACCCGATGACCGCATCGGTCGCCTGATCCTTAATAGCCTGTCTTACAACACAACTATCCATTATTACTCTCCTCCCCGGTCTAAGAGCTCATCCATAACCTCTACCAGACGCCCAATCTCAGGCTTCGATAGCTGTTCGTTCGCTCCCAGCTGCTTTCCTTTAATCCGCATCTCTTCGTTGATCAGTGAGGAAAAGATAATAATCGGCATCCTCTTCATCTTCTCGTCATCCTTCACCAGCTTGGTCAGACGATGTCCGTCCATCTCCGGCATCTCAATATCCGTAATCAACAGCGCCGCCCGCTTATAGAAATCAGGCTCGTTGCGGATACTGCTGAGATAATCCCATGCTTCCTTGCCGTTATTAAAATTCATAAGATTACTATAGCCCGCACGGAACAGAGAATCCTTGATCATCTTAGTCAGAAGGATCGAATCCTCCGCAAGGATGATCCTGTTATCCCTTGGAATCCTGTCTCCTAACCTGTCGATCTCATCCACCTGGATGCTTGTCTCCGGTGCGATCTCTGCCACGATCTTCTCAAAATCCAGAATCGTAACCAGTTGTCCGCCGCACTGGGCGATACCTGTCGCAACTCCGTCTTCTCCGTTCGTGAGCGTCTTATCCGGCTTCTGGATATCCTCCCAGGAGATCCTGCTGATTCCAACCACCGTATGCACGCGGAATGCTATATGCATCTTATTGAAATTCGTGACAATGAACAGATCCCTCTCATTCTTATCACCGCTGTCACCTGTCAGATACTTCGGCAGATTGATCACGGTAAGCAGGATATCCCTTGGCTTGAAAATCCCTTCCACAGCTCCGTGAGAATGCGGCACCGGCTTCACTTTATCCGCCATCATGATCTCGCGTACCTTCGCCACATTGATTCCGTACAATTCACCAAATATCGTAAACTGCATAATCTCAATTTCATTTGTTCCTGATTCCAATAAAATCTCTGTATCAGCCATACACACTCACTCCTTTATATTCTATGTATATTTATCGACGCAATATTCTCTCAGAATAAGGGGTTAAAGCATACGTTCCGGCTTCCCGGCCGACCTGATATACACCTGTCCCGTCGCCACATCAAGCAGCATGGTCCTCGCATAATTAGCGCCGGTATCTTCACTGGTGACGCGTAACCCTTCCGCCATCAGGATTCTCTTCACGTTCTGAGCATTCCGTTCACCGATATTACCCAGGCCGCCGCCGCCCTTCATCTCGAACATCTTGGCGCCCCCGGCAATCTTCACTACAAGCCGCCTCTTCGTAGCTCCGAACGCAGTGAGCTTACGAAGCGTCTCCTTAACTCCCGAATCCGCAAACTTAAAGACGTTGCTGTCACTTGCTTTCCCTTTTTCTGGCAGCATGATATGAAGAAGCGCTCCAAGCTTGATCATCGGATCGTAGAACGAGACCCCGATGCATGATCCCAGCGCGTATGTGATCAGTATACCCTCCTGCCTTGTTATCTTCATATCTGCAATTCCGACCGATATCTTTTTTTCCATTGACTTACTCAACTCCTAGCTTTTTCATAAGAACATTCAAAGACTCTACGTCCGGCAGAAGCAGCATTGTGCTGTCCAATGCTTTCCCGTCTATTTTAAAATCTCCTGTTATCATCATAATCTTGTCTGAATGCTGTCCCATCATCGCGATCGGCACGCTCATGATCCCGCCAAGCATATTAATGGCAAGCTGCGGAACAGACAGCTCTACGTTCACTCCCGTCAGGGAAGACATTGCCGTAATATATGAGGATATCACAATATTCCCGATCTCTATCAGAACAGAGGAATCGATCTCCTCCATCGCCAGAAGATCTGACTCCGTCTTGCCAAGCATCCTGAACAGGATCTCATCCGACACTTCTTTTGTCAGGACAAACAGCATGATTCCGCTCACTTCTCCTGCCATCTCTACAAATATAGCTGCAACCAGTTCTTCCGGATCCCCAAGAATTGCAAGCGCCGCATTGTAATCCAGAATCTTTACAGACGGAACAGCCATCTGTACCTGGGTACTCAGCATACTCGACAGTGCGGTTGCCGCGTTGCCGCCGCCGATCGTACCGATCTCTTTTAGGATATCCAACCCCAGCTCGTTCATCTCTTCATACGTTTTTATTGCCATAAGCCACCTCTCTATGCTCTCAGCGTATTGATCGTATTCACAACCTCATCCGATGTCTGTACCATCTTAAGCGCATATGAATACGCCCTCTGTGCCTCGATCATACGTGTAAAATCATCTGCTACATCCACTCCCGACATCTCCAGCGCATGGTCAATGAGCTTCGCGTCCCGCATAAGGAACGGCTCCCCGTTCTTAAGAACCGGCACAAACTCGTTGTTCCCTGTACTCTGCATCCCATCAAGGATATTAAAACCATAGACACCGATCTGGCCGCTTAGTTCCCCAGTATTACCGTCCAGCACCCGGATCGGATTACGGTTCTCATCTAACACAAAATTCCCGTTGTCGTTCACCAGATAAAATTCATTGCCGCGTTTTGACATACTGAAATGCCCGTTTCTCGAATATGTAATCTCGTTCGTAATCGGACTTCTCAGCATAAAGAATCCTTTGCCGTTGATCGCGTAATCAAACTTATCTTCTGTAGTTATGAGACCCTTCGGGCTGAAGTCCGTGTTCGTCTTCTCAACATTAATACCGGCTCCTGCCTTGTATCTGGTGTCCTCTCCGGTATAGTTATTCAGATTATAATACATCAGGTCTGTGAACACCGTCGTCTTCGCCTTATAACCATAATTATTCGCATTCGCAAGATTATGGCCGACGACGTTCAGCTTCTCCTGCTCCTCCATCGCCCCTCTTGCAGCGGTATAAAATGATGTGTACATAAGCCTTCTCTCCTCTCACTATGTAGCAGAACCAATCGTAACAATCTTCGATGTAAGCTGATCATACATCTTCAGAAGCTGCGCGGAACTCTGCAGCACTCTCTGACCGCTCATCATATTCGTCATCTCTTCCGCCATAGATACGTTAGAATCCTCCAACGCCTTCTGCATGGTCTTCGTCGCAAGCGGCGCCGCCTGAGGCTGCGCATTCGCAGCAAATACGCCTCCCGTCACCTTAGTAAGCTGCTGATCATAATCTGTGAAATCCACTATCCTGAGCCTTCCGAAATACTGTCCGTTCTCTGTTCCGGTAATATTGCCCGTCTCATCGATCGTGATCTCATCCGTCGTAAGCCGGATCGGACCATTGGTTCCCTGCACTCTTCCGAATCCCGGCAGAACCAGATATCCCGCGTCATCCAGGTTAAAAGAACCATTCCTTGTATACACCATGCCGTTATCCGTCTGAATCTCGAAGAAACCAGAGCCGATGAGGCCAACGTCCATAGACGCTCCGGTCTCCCGAATACCTCCTTCGGTATAATCCGTTATCCGCTCATCACCGATATTCATCCGCGATACCGTCCCGACTGCTGTCTTGCCGTACTTGTCATACCGATAGATCATCTCGTCCCGGAACGTGCTCTGCATTAATCTGTCCATCTTGAAGCCCGGCGTAGAAACATTCGACATATTATTACTTATAATATTCAAATTCCGGTTTTGTGTGATCATATTAGACGTCAGATCGTAGAATCCTTGAAACATTCTTCTTACTCTCCCTTTCTTCATTGAATCTTTCCATGTGTTTTCTTAGTTTCTTTATAGCATTCGTATGAATCTGGGATACACGCGGCTCACTTACTTCAAGTACATCCGCGATCTGTCTCATATTCAACTCCTCTATATAATACAGCGAGATCACAAGCTGCTCATTATCCTTAAGCATCCCGACCCCTTCTGCCAGAACCTCCGTAAGCTCCTTCTTAAGGAACTTGCTCTCCGGCTGTTCATTCTTCTCCCCCTGGGGCAGCGACACCCCGACTTCATTCCCCTGAGCCTCCGCCAGGACCATATCCAGTGACAGGATATTGAACAGCGCAGCCTTGCGCATCGTCTCCTGGTACTTCTCAGGCGTAATATTCAGATACTCCGTTACCTCCTGCACCGAAGGATAGTACCCTAACTTATTATATAACGTTGTCACCGCTTCTTCAATATCTCTTGTGCTCTTTCTTGTACTTCTTGGCACCCAATCCTGCTTCCTTGCCAGGTCGATGATCATTCCCTTGATCCTCTTGGAAATAAATGTCTCAAATTTGACATTTTTCTCTATATCAAACTTATCAATAGAAGACATGATCGCAATCACGCCCTCGCTGATAATATCGTCCACCTGGGTAAAGCTCATGTAAATATCCCGCATCTGAAGCGCAATACTTTTCACAAGATAGATATAACGCATAACGATCTCCTGCTTGACCTCAAGGCTGCCTGTCTCTTTATACAGTTTTAAAAGCTCTTCATTCGTCTTCTCTTTGTATCGTTCCTGTGTACTCATATTGGACGCTCCACCTAAGTTTATATCGTAATATTTCCTACCGCCTGTATCTGGATATTATTGCTGATCTCGTTAAAGGACAGCACATACACATCCGGGAAGAACTGCTCCACCAGCCTGTAGAAATGTATTCTTACCACCTGGCTGGTCAGGATGATCGGCACCTGTCCAAGCTCCTGGAACTTCTTCACTTCGTCCGTCATCTGAGTGATCACACTCTGCATCACATCCGGGCTCAGTGCAAGATAGACTCCATGGTCGCCGTTGGTCAGGCTTGTAATGATCGTCTTCTCCAGCTCCGCATCCAGCGTCACCACTCTCATGCTGTTGCCCTCGCAGAACTTTCTCGTGATCGTACGTTTCAGTGCAACACGGATATTCTCAGTGATAGAATCCAGATCCCGGACCGTCATGGACGAATCTACGATCGTCTCCATGATAGTCTCCATATCCTTGATCGGAATCCCTTCCTTCAGAAGATTGGTTAAGATCTTCTGGAAATTACCGTAAGAGATCAGCTGCGGAATCAATTCGTCAACAAGCTCCGGCGCCTGCCGCTTCATATTCTCGATCAGACGCACAACCTCCGGACGGTTCAGCAGCTCATGCGCATGCTTCTTCACAGTCTCAGACAGATGCGTCAGCATAACAGATAGCGGGTCGATAACCGTATATCCGTAGATCTCCGCCATCTCCTTCTTATCCACTGTGATCCATTTACTAGGAATACCATATGCCGGTTCAATAGTATCTATACCATCAATCTCTTTCTCGAGGTTCGGCGGCTCTAACGCAAGGTAGTAATCTACCAGGATCTCGCCCTTGGCGACCTCCTCGCCCTTGATCTTGATCACGTACTGGTTCGTATTCAGGCTGGAACTGTCACGCAGCCGTATGGAAGGGATCACAAGTCCCATCTCCTGTGCATACTGCCGGCGGAAGATGACGATACGGTCGATCATCCTGCCTCCGCTCGCCTCATCTACTAGAGGGATCAGGCTGTAACCGAATTCCATCTCGATCGGCTCTACAGACAGCAGGTCATATACACTGTTGATATCCTTGAAGTTCTCCTCTTCTTCCATCTGGAGCTGCTCGGCTTCCGCCTGGCCCATGCCGCCTCCCGGCACCATGCCCGGCTCCGGAACCCTCGCAAATTCCTGCATACGGCGCAGCAGATACCATCCGCCCAGCATCATGACCAACGCGATCACTGCCAACTGGAACTTCGGCATTCCCGGAATCGCAATCAGGATTGCCAGCACGCCGCCCGCGATCATGATCGCCTTGGGCTGTGCACCGAACTGTCTTGTTACATCTATATTCAGGCTGTCCTCCGCAACCGCACGGGTTACGATCATACCTGTCGCCGTAGAGATCAGAAGCGCGGGGATCTGAGACACCAGCCCGTCGCCGATCGTCGCGATCGAATACACCTGGAGCACTTCGGTGAACCCCATCGTGCCCTGCACCATACCGATCACGCAGCCGCCGAGGAAATTGACCGCCGTGATGATCAGCGACATGGTCGCGTCACCCTTAACGATCTTGGTAGCACCGTCCATAGAACCGTAGAAATCCGCTTCCTTCTGGATCTTATAACGTCTTTCCTTCGCCTCATCCTCCGTGATCAGACCGCTTCCTAAGTCCGCGTCGATCGCCATCTGTTTACCAGGCATAGCATCCAGGGTGAATCTCGCCGCTACCTCAGCGACACGTTCCGCACCCTTGGTGATAACGAGGAACTGAACTAATACGATGATCAGGAATATGATAACGCCGACTACAACATTGCCCTGGAGAACGAAGTCGCCCATGGACTGAATCACCTGGCCCGCCGTACCCGAATTACTAAGGATACTTCTTGTTGACGAGATATTGATCCCTATACGGTATAAGGTTGTAATAAGAAGCAGGGACGGGAAGATCGAGAACTCCAGCGCCTCTTTGATATTCATACTGACCAGCAGAATGATCAGCGAAACAGCTATATTTAAAATAATCATTACGTCCAGAAAAAACGGACTTAACGGTATGATCAACAGCAGTACGATCATGACTACGATCAATGATACCACATTATTCAATATATTCTTCATCTTCTACTCCAACTTTTTATTCAGACGGAATACCTCAACAAGGATCTCCGCTACCACTCCATAATACTCTGCAGGTATCTGTCCGCCAAGGGGGGTCGAGGCATATAAGCCCCGCGCAAGAGGCTTATTCTCAATCACCGTCACCTTGTTCTGCTCTCCGATCTCCACGATCTTAAGAGCGATCAGGTCCTGTCCCTTTGCGATAACGACGGGAGCATTATCGTGGTCTATGTCATACCTGAGGGCAACCGCATAATGCGTAGGGTTACGGATGATAACATCTGCATCCGGCACTGCCTGCATCATTCTGCTTCTAGCCATGCTCTGCTGAAGGCTTCGAATCTTACCCTTAACCTTGGGATCTCCTTCCATCTGCTTGAACTCTTCCTTGACTTCCTCTTTCGACATCTTGATCCCCTTCTCATAGGACCAGCGCTGATAGAAGTAGTCAAAACCGGCAATCGCCGCGAACACAAGCCCAATCCGCAAAACCATGCCCATGACCTCTTTCAGGACATAGACAAATGAATTAGCCGGATCCACATCCATCATCTGCGCGATCATAACGATCTCATCCTTAAGGATCCCATACAGTATCACCGCCAGGATGACAATCTTAATTGATGCTTTTAAAAGCTCCACTATCTGCTTCGCTGAAAACATATTCTTGATCCCCTTAAGCGGGTTCAGCTTACTGAGCTGGAACTTCAAAGGCTCCTTGGTGAACAGGAATCTGGTCTGTACTCCCGTTGCGATCACACCGATGGCAAGACTGATCACTCCCAGCGGGAAGATACATTTTGCCAGTGTATTCACAGACTTCATACCTATGATCTGCAGATTATTCAGAGACAATTCTTCCATCTCTGAGATCGAAGACACCTGAAATATCAATGCATCCCTCAGCGCCCTGTAAATTGACGGAAATAACATCTGCAGACAATAGAAACACCCAATAAGCGAAGCGACCACGATCACGTCTTTACTTGAGGCGACGTGACCTTTCTTACGTTGGTCCCTCCGCTTCTTAGGTGTGGCTTTTTCGGTTTTTTCATCTGACGCCAAAGGTTTTCACTTCCTTTATGAAAATCTTGTTTATAAGAATGTCAGTATTCCGCCGACCGACTTCATCATGGTCGTCATGATCTTCTCTATGAATTCGCCCGTCGGGGCAAACAGAAGAACCAGAAGGCCTATACCGACGATTAATTTCATCTGGATATTAATTACAAATATACTGATCTGCGGTACAACCTTGTTCAGGACCCCTACGCCCATCTCCACCAGGAATTCCGCAGCCATCATAGGCATCGCAAGTCTCAGCCCCATCTCTACACATTCCAGGAAGATATCTATGATCCGAAGAGCCAGACCCTCCGTGACCACGATCCCTCCGTAGGGAACGATCTCAGCTGATGTGAGCAATATCCGCATCAATGCAAGATGGCCGTCCACCGCGAAAAACAGCAGGATCAGCCATGTCTGAAGCAGACTTCCTGTTACGGGCATCTGCGCATTACTCTGGGGATCATACACAGTAGACATGGACAACCCCATCTGGTAATCTATAATATATCCTGCAAAACTCACAATAAAAAAAAACAAGTGCATGACGTATCCGACTACATACCCCGCCGCAAACTCCTTCAGCAGAAGAAACGCAAATTCCACCGTACTGACGATCTCAAACGCCTCTTCCATCGAAGATGAATACACCGTGAGCGCCAGCACAAAGATGAACCCGGCCTTTACCCGCGCCGGTATATTATTTCTTCCCAGTATCGGATTCATCAGGACAAACCCCGACATCCTCATGAGGATCAGGGAAAACAGAGTCAACTGCGCGATACTATCAATCGACATGTCATCACTCCCCACATCATCCCTGTATCAGCCGGAATATCTTCGTTGTAAAATCCTGAAGTGATTCCAGCATACTATTACCGGTGAACACAAGGATCACTCCTATCACCAGCAGCTTCGGCACAAACGTAATCGTCTGTTCATGGATCTGTGTCGCGGCCTGTATGATCGAGATCAGGATACCTACCAGCATGCTGATCACGAGAAGCGGGCCCGCCAACTGGACTACCATGATAAATACCTCATACATCAGATCTCCAACTTCTCCGTTCGTCATCTGTCAAGCCTCCTTACCCGAACCGAAAACTGTTCACAATCGTTGAGAACAATAACTGCCATCCATCCACAGTTACAAACAGAAGCAGCTTGAACGGCATAGAGATCATCGCCGGAGGCAGCATCATCATACCCATGGACATCAGCGTACTAGAAACAACTATATCTATCATCAGGAACGGAATATACAACAGAAACCCCGCGGTAAATCCCTTCTTCAATTCGCTGGTTATAAACGAAGGAATGATCACTGTCATAGGAAGCTCTGTAACTTCCTCCACTTCCTCATTCCCCGACATCTCCATATACATATTCAGAGAACTCTTCTCCGTATTCGTCAGCATGAATTCCTTAAGCGGGACCTGCGCGCGCGCAATAGCTTCCTCCTGGGAAATCTCCTGATTCTTATACGGGATATAAGCCTCCGTATTGATCTCCTTGATCACCGGATCCATAATAAACAGCGTCAGAAAGATCGCGATTCCTACAAGTACCATATTCGGCGGGGTCTGCTGAACCCCCATCGCATTTCGCAAAAATGAAAGAATGATCACCGTTCGCGCAAAGGAGGAAACCATGATCAAAAGAGAGGGCAGAAGTGATATGACTGTCAGCATCAGCAAAATATCCAATGTAGGAACCTGATTGCCATTTACATTAATTAATGGTGAGTCGTACACTACTTTTTCCCTCCTCTTTTTCCTATGCCGCCCAGCTTCTCCATCATCGATTTAAAATCCGGTATCTTAGTCGAACCTTCCTCCGTATCCGGTTCCAACGGAAACAGCTCTTCATCCCGAAGCTCAGACAGAACATTAACCTGACCGGAGGTAACACCTATGAGCAGATATTTCCCTCCGACCTGCACGATCGCCGCATGTCTGTCCTGTCCCAGCGTGATCTGATCGATCAGACGCATATACCGGGAGCTGCTGCCGAGGCTCATCCCCTTGCCTATGTACTTGCTGGCCAGATAGCTCAGATATATAATCACTGCAACCGCAACAAAGGTAGCAATCACTCTCCACATACAATACCTTCCTTAATCTTAATGCTGCTCTAATGCGATCAGATTCACCTTCATGATCTCTGTGATCCTGATTCCGAAATTATCTTCCACAACTACAACGTCGCCCTTAGCGATACACTGTCCGTTAACAAACAAGTCTACCTGCTCACCCGCAAGTTTGTCCAGAACTACCAGCGATCCTTTTGTGAAATCAAGGATATCCTTCACCAGCTTCTTCGTTCTTCCGATTTCAACCGATATTTCAAGAGGAACGCCCATGATCAGTTCCATGTTCTCCTCCTGCTCGCCCTCCAGGACAATACCGTTGTCTGCCTTCAGAGACGTCTGCGCCGGGGCCTGCACATGTATCATCTTCGGTTCAGGCGCAGCCTTCTTCTGCTCCTGACTCTGCATCTGCATCTGCTGCATCTGCTGCATCTGCTGCATCATCTGCTGCATCATCTGCATCTGCATCATTGCCACATCCGGGCTCGCTGCCTGCTGCGGCACCATCGGCATTGCCGCCTGCTGCGGTACTGCCGGAGCTGCTCCTGCCGGGGCCGCTGCCGGAGCCGGACTTGGCGCTGGCGCCGGAACTGGGGCCGGACTTGGCGTTGGGGCCGAAGCCGGACTTGGCGCCGGGGCCGGACTATCATCCATTCCCGCTAACATACGCTCGATCTCTTCCTGAGACATCGTTCCGCCTGAAGATGCCGCCGGGGCCGGTTCTGGCGCCGGAGCGCTTGCTTCCTGTCCCTTTGCTCCTCCCGGAACATACGGAATGATCGCCTCCGGCGGAAGGAAACCTTCTACCAGTCCCTTCGCCAACGCGATCGGCATAACATTGAAGAACTCACTCTCAAGCTTATCTGCAATCTTCAGTGTGAATCCAACCACTACCTTCGGCTCGTCATCTACAAAATATTTATTAATAAATTCCTGCTCATTTTCCACCTCGAAAGAAATCGGAGTGGATATATTGACCATTCTTCCCAGGAATTCGGACAATGCTGTCGCGGACGCCCCCATCATCTGGTTCATGACCTCGCAGACCGCACTGATGTTGATCTCGTTCAGTTCAAAATCCTCATCAGGAATCTCCATGCCCATGACCATCTCTACGATCACCTTGATATCATGCCGCTTAAGGAGCATGACATTCTCGCCTTCTAATCCTGCAACGTAGGTAATCTCGACGCAGACTGCCGGTTCCACCCTGTCCATCTCAAATTCTTCTTTTTTCACGACATTGACGATCGGAGTTGTAATATCTACCCTTGCATTCAACATCGTGGAAACTGCTGTCGCAGACGCGCCAAGGCTGATATTGAGTATCTCGCCTATAGCATCTATTTCCAGTTTACTAAAGCAATCTGAATTCATATTAACCCTTCTCTCCTTCCGGGAACATCACCCCTGTTTCTATTTGCCGATATCAATCGCCCTTTGCGCCATTAACTTCATCGCATTAAAAGCCGTGATATTCGCCTCATAAGATCTTGTTGCAGACATACCGTCTACCGTCTCTTTGACAAGATCTACGTTCGGCATCATAACATAACCTTCTTCATTCGCATCCGGGTGATCTGGATTATAGACAGGCTGCAGATCTCTCTGATCCTCTATAATCTCCGTTACCCTCACACCGCCCTTAGACGCCGTGCGGTTCAGAAGGCTGTTGAACTTGCTGCGGAAAGAAGTCGAAGGTACTTCCTGCAATACAACCATCTTCCGGCGGTACGGACCTTCGCCGCTTGCCGTTCTGGTCGTGTTGCTGTTTGCTATGTTCTCAGATGCTATGTCAAGGCGCTGACGTTCTGCCGTCAGGCCTGATGCACTGATATCAAATGAACTCAAAAAAGACATAACTACCTCCTTACATTATCCAAGGATCTTCTTCACGGTTGAAAGAACACGCTCCGGCTTAAACGGCTTAACGATAAAGTCCTTCGCGCCTGATTTGATGGAATCCATAACCATCGTCTCCTGACCCATAGCAGAGCACATTACGATCGTTGCGCCCGGATCCATTGCTTTGATCTCCTTTAATGTCTCGAGTCCATCCTTGTTCGGCATTGTGATGTCCATGAAGACAAGGTCCGGCTTCTCTGCCGTATAAGCTTCTACCGCCTTCACACCGTCTTCCGCCTCAATAAGATCCGTATACCCTGCCTGTGTCAGCGTATTCTTTAACATCATTCTCATAAACGCCGCATCGTCAACTAATAAAATCTTTGCCATTTTTCTTACCTCACTTTGTTATTGTTTATTATCATTATAATTTATATACTCAGATAATTCCATGGATTTATCTGGTAGTTATACTGCCTCCGCCTCTGTCTCTTCTTCTGCGCTCATAATCTCATCGTCCCCGTCATCCTTATACTCCAGAATACGGTCTTCGATCTTGACTGCAACATTCTTGTTATGTACGCCAAGCTGACCATTGAACCACGGCTGACCCGCAATATACAGAGAAACAAGAGAATCCTGCGGTTTGTTCAGATCGATAACGTCGCCCACATGCAGGTTGTATACATCGTCCAGATTGAGCCTTGCCACACCAAGCTGTGCGGTAACATCCATCTTGGACTCTCTGATGTTCTCCAGGATATCCTCGCGGGTATTGCGGATACCGACTCTGTCGCTCTTCTTCGCGAGATGCTTCGTCTTGTCGATGATCTCGAATACATTGCTCAAAAGTGTTCCCGGTATACAGATATTCATTGCTCCCTCAATATCCCCCATCTTGATATGGAGCATGATGATCACGACCGTCTCATCCACACTGATTCCCTGGAACATGCTCGGATTCTCCTCGATACTGTCATACTGTGCTTTCAGACTGATGTAGCCGGACCACACATCATTCATGATCGAGATCGGATACTTGATGATCTTCGCATACAACGCAAGTTCAATATCCGTATAATTATATGCCATGTCGATGGTCATATCTGTACCCGAACCGCCGAGCATACGGTCGATCATGGATCCCATCACCAGAGGACTGATATGAATCAGCACAGGCGGATTCGTAGAACGGTCGGGCAGCTCTACGTCTACGATCGTAAGTACGTCCGACTCATTCAGCGCATTGCCGAATTCATAATACCTCTGTTCCTCAACGCCTATGACTTCTACTTCACTTGCCACACGGAACAGCCCGTTGATCTGTGAGACCAGAATCCTGGAATAGTTGTCATAGATACTGTTGAGCATCTTTAATTTGTCTTTTGTATACTTCTTAGGACTGAAGAAATCGTATTTCTTATATTCCTTCTCGGGCTTTTTCGGTTCTTCTGTCTCAGGCGCACCCCCCGAATCTGCATTCTGCATTGAATTCAGCAGCGCGTCTATCTGACTTTGCGATAATACATCTGCCATCCTAAACTCCCACTTTCCTTTATAATTATCTGTTCATTTCCTGATAATACTCTTCCAGACTATGTTCAACAGCATCGGACTTCGTGATCAGCAGCTCAACACGGCGGTTCTTCGCACGGTTCTCCGGTGTATCGAACGGAGCGATCGGTCGGAACTGTCCATAACCGACTGCCACGATCTTATCTCCGGAAACTTCTGTCCGCTGCTGAATAAACGCTGCTACACGCGCCGCTCTCTCTGCCGACAGAACTCTGTCGTTCACCGGATTGTTCGGAACATTCGGATCAGCCTGTGCCGTATGTCCAAGGACCTGAACTTCCTTCACAGCATCCTTCACACCGGACATAATGGAAGCAAACTGTGCCAGGATCGCTGTTCCTTCATCCTTGATAATAGAACTGTCTCCATCGAAGAATACATTATCCTGGAATGTGATAAACGTATATCCATCCCCTTTAAACAACTCAACCTCTCCGTCCAGATTCGCAGCTTCTATCGCTTCCTTCAGACTCTCAAACAGATCGTCGAACTCGTCTACATCAACGCCTCCCGGTACCTCGTCATTAGCGTCTATATTCGGGTTCTCCGCAATCTGCGATACATCCTTCGCATCCGGGTTAAAACTCTTAACAACCTGAATCCATTTCGCCTGATCCAGCGTCGAGATCGAATATAATAATACAAAGAAACAGAGCAGCAGAGTTACCAGGTCACCATATGTATCCATCCAATTGGCGCCGCCGCCAGACGGCTTATTCCTCTTCTTCATATCTGCCTCCTGCTATTCTTCGCTTGCGCTGCCCTTGCTTGACCCCTCAGAATCCAGAAGCTTCTGACGCTCTTTCTGGCTTACGAATGTAACAAGCTTCTCTCTTAAGAACTTCGGATTATCTCCTGCCTGAATCGCCAGGATACCTTCTATCATGATCTGCTTATACAGAAGCTCTTCGTCATTCCTTACCTTAAGCTTCGCAGCAATCGGAGCAAAAATCAAATGAGCAAGTACACAGCCGTAAAATGTTGTGATCAGCGCAGTCGCCATCGCAGGACCGATATCACCCGCGCCGCCTTCGCCTTCCAGGTTCATACCCTTCAGCATGTTAACCAAACCAACCAGAGTACCGATCATACCGAATGCAGGCGCCTTCGCCTCCATCAACTGATAGATACCGATACAGTCCTCATGCCTCGTCAGCATGGCGTCCACATCACTCTCTAAGAGGTTACGCACTTCTTCTGGCTCCGTCGCGTCCACGATCAGCATGATACCCTGCTTGAAGAACATATCGTCTATCTCATTGGCCTTCTCTTCCAATGCCAGAAGACCGTTCTGTCTGGCAAGCTGAGCCATCTCCACCAGCGTGTCTATGAGCGCACCAATGTTGTACTTCTTGCCCTGATACAAAATCTTCGTATGCTTAAGGAGAGTCTTAAGCCTCCCGAACGGATAGCTTGCGATCGCCGCGGCAATCGTACCGCCAAGAACGATCGCGATACTGGGTCCATCCCAGAAGTTACCAAGTTTTGCCGGACTGATACCTACGAATACGATCAGCACCGTTCCGATGATCACACCTAAAATACTTGTTATATCCACGTTATCTTCACCGCCTTATTAATTTATCTATCTGAATGGTCAAAATGGTAACCGTGTACTTTACCATTGTACTCAATTGTTTTCGCTATTATCTCTTCTGCATCTTCTTTCACTATATAAAATTTGCCGTTTGTCATAAGAATCTTCGACTCCGGGATCAGCTCAACGGATTCTATTTGAGCACAGTTCAGTACAATCTTAGTGTTGTTGAGTTTGGTTAGCATTATCATATCATAATTCCTCTTAAAAATATACCCCTGATGTGCTACTCATGACAGGGGGTGCCTGGATGGGTAGTAGATTTGTCGGTGCAGGGTGGACGCGGTTCTGAGGAAACGGCTGTCTCACGCAGACTGGGGCAACACTTCGGTGAACTAACTGCATAACTGCGGCTAAGTCTCTCAGGAATGCCTTCGAGCCTAAGTCTCCGTAAGCAGTGGATTTCACCTTCGTTAAAAGCGCCCCTTGAATGTCTGCTAAGGAACTGGCGTCTCCTCAGAACTGCTGTTCTCTGGCAAAATCTAAGTAATGTACGGAGCAGGCGCGGGGATGTGACCGCAGCACATCTTGCCCGCCGCCCGCACCCGTATCGGCGCTTTTGCGGCTGTGGAGCGTTGTTGGATGATTCTGTCTGTCCTGTGGCTGTGGTTGGCGCTCTTCTGCCTGTGAAGGTGAGTGTTCACTTTATAATTAAGTTCGTAACTTTTGTGTTTCTTCTATATTAGTTTGCTAGGATTATCGCTTCATGTTTACTAACTCCTGGAGCATCTCGTCTGTTACGGTGATGATCTTGGAGTTTGCCTGGAATCCTCTCTGGGTTGTGATCATGTTGGAGAATTCGTTCGCAAGGTCTACGTTCGCCATCTCGAGCCATCCGCTCTTGATCTTTCCAGCCGGGCCGCCGTTTGGTTTGATTGCTTCTGTCTCTCCGGCATTGGCGCCAACGGTGTAGTAATATCCGCTTGCTTTCTCCAGACCGTTTGGATTCTCTACTGTACAAAGTGCAAGCTGTCCGATTGGAATAGCACGGTTCTGGTTATCTGTACCCATGATGGTTCCGTCTTCATCGATTCTCCAGCTTTGGATGTCGTAACGCTGTCCTGTATCCGGGTCGATTGGGATACGGATGGTGGAGAGGGTGTCTGGGTATACGGCTGCGGTGCCTGCTTCTCGGTCATTACCTGGGTTTGTTTGTATTAAAGTTCCTGCAGGTTTAAAGTTAGTGGTTGTTTTATCAAAGTCATTTTCTGGCCCAACACCCTTTGCAGTAATAATTAAATCAACAGAACCTACTCCCGGAGTAGCTTTTGTAGGATCTTGATACCTTTTTAAAGAAATATTATATCCAGAAAAATTAAAGTTACCTGTTGGCTGTCCAGTTGTTGCATCAATATCTTGTTTTCCTGACACTGCTGAGAGCCAATCCTGTAATTGATCTTTAAAATCCGTTTGCGTAGTCTCTATCTTTATTCCGCCTATTGTAATTTCATATATTTTGGGTACTGCATTCGGGTCTTGCCCTGCCTTTTCTTCAACCTTCACAGTCTCACCAGTTAATGCATACTCTGCCGCCGTAGCCGGTTTCTCAGGAGTACCAGTTCCTTCCTGCACAGCATATCCATACACATAACTACCCATATCGTCTACCAGATAACCGTTGTTATCCACACTGAAGATTCCTACCCTTGACAGGAATAACCCCGACCCCTCTACATTCGTAAAGGAACCGTTTACCATGTTTCCCACAAGGAAGAAACCTGTTCCGTCAATCATACAGTCCATAGTTCTTGAAGACGGCGACGGTGCCCCTGTGGTGTATACGTTGGAGATAGATGATACGGTGGAACCATAACCTACCTGAGAAGCGTTATGTCCGCCGGCCGCTCCGGCTATGACACTACCGCCGGTACTGTTGATTGAATTCGTATACATTGCGTCTTTGAAGTTGTAACTGTAGGATTTGAATCCCCAGGTATTTACATTGGCAATATTATTACCGATTACGTCAAGCTTTGATTGATGCGCTTTGAGTCCTGCGACTCCAGCTACCATTGATCTGACCATTTTTCATACTTCCTTTCTATTATACCGCTGTCGGGGAGGGCTTGCGAGTCGCGCAAGCCCTTAAGCCTCCTCTAATGGTCCGGCTTACATTATGACAGCACTGTCTATATTAGTAAATATGTTCTCTTTCATCTCGGTTCCGGACATGGTTGTTACCACCACGTTGTGAGGGACGTTGACGATAAATGCACCGCTCTCTCCTATGATAACTACGTCTCTGGCGCCCTTGGATCTGGCCTTCTGAACTGCCTGATTAAGGTCGTTAAGAAGATTGTCGGTCATCTCGATTCCGCGTTCCTGTACTCTCTGAACCGCATGTTTTGAAAAATGTACTGATTGGGATCTCTCTGCTTCCTGCTGCAAGAGATCGGCAAACTGTATATTTGGATTTTTATTTGCCGGGGTATCGATTCCCTTCTGACCCGCTGGGCGTGCCTGCAACTGTGTTGCCGATGCATGCTGCAGCTTAAGAGCTCCGGCATTCGTAAGCTTATTCAATTCACTCATATTGCACCGCCTTTATCTCTCTTGATCCCCTATACTATCTACGCACTGGCATTCTTGTCAGTGTCAGTCCCCTCTGTCTTATTGTCTGTATCAGTCTTATCGTTGTCTGTCTTGTCTCCGTCTTCCTTCTTCGGAACGTCTCCCACAGCCATGATCTGTGACAGCTCGTATTTCTTGCCGTTCACATATACGGAGGTTGCACCCGTAAGGTCTACCCCTGTTACAACGCCCTTAATCTCTTCTACGATTACTTCTTTCTCTGACCCATCTGCCTGTTTCTGCTTCTCAGTAATCGCTATGGTTACCTCTTTGCCTAAGAGCCCTGTTGAGTATCCTGTCAAGGTTACCTGTGACAGGTTGTTGGTTACGGTTGCGATACTCGCGATAGCCTCTGACAACTGAGTCATAGCGCTCATAGAGCCCATTTGTGTCATCTGGCTCATCATCTCGCTGTTGCTCATAGGATTCGACATATCCTGGTACTTAAGCTGTGCCGCCAGGAGCTGCCAGAAATCATCCATCGTCATATCACTGTTGTTCGCTACCGCCGTCGTCTGTGTCGCTTTTGTGGCGTCATAGATATATTTGGCCGCATCACTGCTGACATTTGGTGTACTAACTGCCATAATTCTATCCTTTCTATATTATATTGTATTGATTACTTGTTCCGTTTCCCGGACTTCCGGTCTTCTAACCCGCCAGTCCGAGTCTTAGCCTCTGCAGGAACTGCTCTGCATCTTCGCTGTCCTGATTCTTACTGTTCTCTTTCTGCTTCTGCTGTTCCTGATTCGCCTGTTCGTTCTCGTCTTTTGTCTGGTTCAGATAATCTGTTTCCTGCTTATCTACAATGATGGTGGTCTCACCGCCAAAGTTCTTGCTGAGCACATTGCCGATATCGCGCGCGTTCTGTCCTAATACATCCAGCGCCCGCTTCTCTGAGCATATGATAGAGACGTGTGCCTGTGTTCCTTCGTACAAGATCTTAACAGCGATCTTCCCAAGGTTGGCTGGTTCGATATGGATCTCGAATTCCTTGACGCCTTCCGCAAGCTTCGCAAGCAGCTGATCGGTCACCTTATCAGGCAGTTCTTCCGGCTTCTCCACATGGATCGTAGCAGTCTGCGTGTAAGTATACTCCTGCTTCTCTGCGTGAACAGTCTTCGGCGCTTCCGCCGTTACGGCTGCCGCTGCATGCTCCGCTGCAAAATTGCCAGCCTGTGCCTGATTGTCTTCCTTAACCTGCGGCGTCTTCTCGGTACGCTTCAATGATGCTGTCTGATCCCAGGTCTGCTGCTGATCCTTAGAACCTTCCGCCTGTACGGCTGGCTTCACCTCTTCCGGCTTCACTGCCGCGCCGTTCTCTGCCGTCTGATTCATCTCCTGATTCCCTGCAGGCTTAACTGCTTCGTCTGCCCGCTGAACCTTTGCATCTTCCGCAAGGATCTGCGCTGCGCCGTCATGGATCTCCTGGGGGATCTCCGTCACTGGTCCTTCCTCCATACCCGTCTCTGCCGCTGCGATCTCCGGTACAGCTTCGGTAGTCTCCGTCTCTGGTGCAGCCTTAAGAATCTCCGGCCTCAAACTCTGGCTCGCCTGGTATGCCGCAAGCATCTCATCCGTCTTGCTGCTGTCTTCCTCCGGCTTCTCTGTCTTGCCCTGGTCATCCTTAACTTCGTCCTTCTGCCCCTCGTCCTTGACCTCGTCTGTCTTCTCCGGCTTCGTATCCTTAGATACCTGACTGCCCTCCTGGCTCTCCTTCGTTCCCTCCTGCTTACTGTTCAGGAGATTACGGAAATCATCGGACACCGTTCCGACTTTATTGCCGGACTTTCCGACGCTCGACGCCTGGAAGCCCACCTCTGCAACCTTCATGCCTAACTTATCCAATGCCATCGGTCTTACCTCCTTTCTTCATATTATGCATTGATGTGTTCATGATACACGGATTGCTCCGTGCTAACATATATATAGTAATCTGCTGTGTGCAGGATTACCCCATAACTCTTGCCATCGCTCTCTTGGTGGCTACGAATTCCTCGATGAAGTGTTCCTCTTCCTTCTGGACCTCTTTCTCATATTCCTTGAACTTCTTCTCCTTAAGCTTGTCGATGGAGGACGTCTCCTTCTTCGCCTCTACGACCTCTGCGCGCTTCTCCTCTTCCTTCTGCTGAAGCTTCGCCAGCTCTTCGTATTTCTTACGTATCTTTATGCCTAGGGCGTCCAGATAATTCTCATAAGTATGGATATCACTGATCTTCATGCCCTTCATCCGGTTCTCCCGGAACTCTATGCAGCAGTCGCGATGCTCCTGTTCCAGCCTCTCGATGGCGTTCTCGCACTCCCTGATCTTCTGCAGTATTCTGGCGTGCTCCGCCTTCAGGCCGTCAAGCACCTGTTCCTTGTAACTCAGCACCGTATCCAATGAGAAAAAGAACTTCTTCATCGCAATATCTCCTTCATGATCTTCACAGATTCGTCTTTTGAGAAACTCTCGTCGATCTTCTGCATCAGAAATGCATTGACCCTGTCAATCCTCGCTATAGCATCGTCAAGTCTTGGATTCGTCCCTGCCTTGTATGCTCCGATAGAGATCAGGTCTTCATTCTTCGCATAGATACTTAAGATATCCCGAAGCTTCGCCGCCGCTTCCTTATGCTCTTCCGGGACGATATTGACCATAAGACGGGATATACTGGCATTCACATCGATCGCCGGGAAATGATTCTCATTCGCCAGCTTCCTTGTCAGTACGATATGTCCGTCCAGAATACCGCGGACCGTATCTGCTACCGGTTCGTTGGTATCGTCTCCTTCTACCAGCACCGTATAGATGCCGGTTATGGAACCCTTCTCAAACTTCCCGCTTCGCTCCAGAAGCTTCGGGAACTCTGCGTAGATAGAAGGTGTATATCCTCTTGCCACCGGCGGCTCTCCGGTAGCAAGCCCAATCTCACGCTGCGCCATTGCGAATCGGGTAAGGGAATCCATCATCAGCAGAACATCCTTCCCCTGGTCTTTGAAATACTCCGCTATGGTCGTAGCCACCAACGGGCACTTCATACGCAGCATAGCCGGCTGGTCTGACGTCGCAACCACAAGGATACTGCGCTTCATCCCTTCCGGGCCAAGATCCTTCTCTATGAATTCACGGACCTCGCGGCCTCGCTCTCCAACTAATGCGATGACATTGATATCGGCCTTAACATTCCTGGCGATCATACCGAGCAAGGTACTCTTACCCACACCGCTGCCCGCGAATATGCCGATACGCTGTCCTTTTCCAACTGTATTAAGCCCGTCGATCGCCTTTACTCCGAATTCCAGCGGATCTGTGATCGGAGGGCGTGTCAGCGGGTTAATATATGTATTCTCGACATAATAGTATCTGGAAGAAGGCAGCGGCCCCAAATCATCCATGGGCTTCCCTGTAGCGTCAATGATTCTTCCTCTCAAGAACTCGCCAACCGGAATCTTAAGCCTCTTCCTTGTATTTCTTACAAAACTTCCTGCCGAGACACCGTTTAAGTTCTCGTATGCCATCAGCTGCATCTTATCTCCCCGGAATCCTACCACCTCAACCGGGATCTGACGATGCTTCTCTTCATTATAAATCATGGCAATATCACCGATGCTGGCACGGTTCCCTGAAGACTCCATTGCCATACCGATGACATTCTCTATCTTTCCTATATAACTGATCGTCTCAGCCTTCTGTATCAATTCCGGCAATTTTGAAAACACGCCTTCTCACCTCGGTTATACTCTGACATTATTCAGGATGTCTTTGATGTTCTCTAACTGTGTGCCTACGCTTGCATCTATGATCTCATCCGGGAGCTCTATAATACAGGTTCCCTCCTCACCATTATCCATCGTAACGATCTTAATATTATCCGACAGGCGGGACAGCGCCTCCAAAAACTCCGCATCCACCTCCATGGATACGCCGGCGCTGCACTTGGTAATGTATATCTTCGCCCACTGCTTCTTCGTGATCTTATCTGTGGCCGCAAGGATCATCCTCTTAATAATATCGCTGCTGGACTGCAGGCTGGTCTGGACGATCTTCTCCGCTATGGCAAGCGAGATCTTCCTCAGATCATCCACATACTGCTCCAGAAGCTTCTCCTTCTCTATAGAGACACTCTGCAGGACCTCGGATATATTATTCTGAAGTTCCCTGACCTCTTCGTCCAGGATCCTTCTCTGCTCGTCATATGCTTCGCGGATCCCGGCCTGACGGCCTTCCTCGTGCCCTTCCTCGAACGCCTTGCGGCGGAGATACTCCGCCTGCGCTCTGGCGTCGCTCACAAGAATCCTTGCCTTCTCTTCCGCCTCTTCAAGCATCGCCTCAATGGCTGCCTGGTCTATCTGCGGCTCTTCTTCCTCAGATTCTTCTTCCTCGCTATCCTCTTCTTCCTCGCTGTTAAGACGGTTGTCGATCCTGAACCCCGCGAAAAAGTCATAGGGTTTGATATCCTGTTCTTTCTCTGGTTCTTTTACAATCCTAGGCAATGATTTCATCCTTTCCGCTCTTAACAATAATCAGCTCTCCGGCTTCTTCTAATCTTCTGATCACGCCGACAATTCTCTGCTGAGCCTCTTCTACGTCTCTCAGACGTACATTGACTGTAATCTCAAGATCGGACCGGATACTCTCAGCCATACGTGAAGATACGTTGGAGAATACAAGCTCCTTGATATTCTCGTCGGAACCTTTGAGAGCGTATACGATATCCTTGACGTCGCATTCGCGGATGAATCTCTGGATCGATCTGTTGTCCATAGATACGATATCTTCGAATACGAACATCTTCTTGCGGATCGTCTCGGCAAGCTCTTCGTCGCTCTTGCCCAACTCGTCGAAGATGTACTTCTCGTTCGCTCTGTCCATATGGTTCATAACATCTGCTATGTAGTCAATACCGCCAACCGTGGTAACGTCTGTAGTAACCATACCTTCAAACCGCTTCCTCAGAGAATCCTCCACCACCTTGATGGCTTCAGGAGATGCGCTCTCCATCCTGGCAATGGATTCTACAACCTTGATACGCTTCTCCTTCGGAAGCTCGCCGATAACCGCGGAAGCCTGGTCAGAATCCGCATAAGCCAATACCAACGCAATAGTCTGCGGTCTCTCATGCTGCAGGAAAGAGATGAGATTCTTCGCATTGCTCTTACGGATGAACTCAAACGGACGGATCTTCAGAGACTTCGACAGCTTATCCAGCAAGGACTGCGCCGTACTCTCGCCGAACGCCTTCTCCAACACTGCTCTGGCATATTCCATACCGCCGTCGGTCACGACCTTCTGTGTCAGACAGGTCTTATAGAACTCATCCAGCACCAGTTCCATCTCGTCCGGGCTTACGTGTCCGAGCTTCGCCACCTCTATGGTCAGCCTCTCAATATCACTCTCGCTCAGATGCTTATAGATCTTCGACGCTTTGTCGGCTCCAAGCGAAACAACGACTGCCGCTGCCTTCTGCTCCGGTGCCAGCTTACTCTCTCTAATCTCCTCCATCTCCAACACCTCCATTCAGCCAGTTCTTCAGAAGCTGTGCAGATATCTCTGCGTTCTGCTCCGCGAACTCCCTGACGCTCTGCTTGAGCTGCATTCCTCTGTCGTTCTGGATCTCTTGAATCTCTTCATTGAGGTCAAGTACATCCGGCAGCTCTTCTTCCTCTTCTCCTTCTTCGATCAACTCTTCCGCTTCTTCCTCATCCAGCCTGCGGCGTCTTCTGATCACCAGGATCACGATCACTGCGATCAGTACCAGTATCAGCGCAATAGCTGCAATGATCGCCCACAGCGGTATATTCTCAAGGATTCTGCCCGATGAAGCTTCCTCTGAATCATCATCACTGTCAACGCCGTCAAACGGTGCGCTCACGATCGTAATCTTCTCTTCCTGTACATCTGCCGCAATACCGGCCGCATTACCTACCAGAGACCGAAGCTGGTTCTCTCTCAAGCTTCCGTATCCGTTACCGTTGATCGCAACCGATACTGTCAGATCGTCCAGGTTACCCGGGTCGACCTGCCCTTGCTCTGTTACCTCATTGACCAGATAATCTCTGACTGTACTCTCACTATATGCACCGCCTCCGTCCGTGGTGCCATCTGTGTTATATTCTGTCGCGTCCGCGTTCGTCTCCGTTCCGGCAACACCTCCGGCTCCGTCGCCTGCGCCCGCCTGCTCATTATAGAGCTCTTCATGGCTTACGATTCCGCTCTTGTCCTCCGCATCGATCTTATCAGGAGTCGTATATGTCTTCGATTCACGGACCAGCTTCTCCATGTTGACCTTAGCCTTAGCCGACACACGGACATTCTCATTACCATAGATAGGCCCCAGAACCTTCATAACGTTATTCGCGATCGCATTCTCCAGGATCAGCGCAAGCTCATCCGCTGTCGAACCGCCGTTCAGGCTATTGTTCTCCGCATTCAGAGAAACATCATTGCCGTTGCCGTCAAAAACAGCCACATCTTCAAGCTCCATCTCCGGAACGCTCTTTGCAACAAGTCTCTGGATCGCAACCGCCTGCTCCGCCGTAGGAGAACCGCCGTCTTTCATAGTCACGACCGCCGTCGCACTGGACTTCTCTCCATCGTCATTCAGCGCATATCTACTCTCTTCCCCAAGAGCGATCGTCACCTTAGCGTCCTTCACTCCGTCAAACAAACGAAGAGTAGCTCCGATACGGTCCTGAAGCTCATAGAGCTTGTAGGTATTCTTATCCGAATCCGTCGTCAGCATCCCTGCGTTATCTTTGAATGTATCATATGTAAATCCGCTCTTCGGATACCCCTCCTGAACCAGGGTAGCCTTAACCTGATCCACCACATCCTTCTTAACCATGATGGTGGATTCTCCGTTAAAGCGGTAGTCAATCTCGTCCTCCTGCAGCTTATCTACGATCTGCTGCGCTTCTTCCTGACCCAGCCCCGAGAACAACTCCGTATACGGCCGATTATTCAGGACAACCGCAATCACGATCGCCGCTGCGATCAGCACAACCGCTCCGCCGATCACCAGCGCAATTGTCTTCCGGCTGAATCTGCCCACAAATTCCTTAAATTGCCCAAACTTTTCTTTCATGATCCACAACTCTCTTCTCGATTTTTAGTGCCGCATAATTGCAGCAAAAAATATCTGCCCGCACACACCAACATAATCCATATAATCCATACCAGATACTCTGACATCTCAGCAAGGTATCTGGTATGGATTATACATGCCTACAGGCTGATACGCATAATCTCATTGTAAGCTTCCAACGCCTTTGTTCTCAAAGACACCAGCATATCTACCGCAAGCTGTGCCTCTGATGATGCAATTCCAACTGTATGTGGATCCTCGATCTGTCCTGTTGCCAGAAGATACTGCTGCTTCACCAGCGTGTCCTCTGTCGATCTTACATTCCCTATCATCTCTTCGAAAATAGACTTGAACGCCGATATCCCTTCTGCTCCCTCTACCTGTGCGGATACGCCGGTCCCCTGTACTTCAGACAGGCTTCTAAGAGGCTGGATCGGGGTTATCTTCCCGGTCAAGTCCAGTGGTTGTATTGGAGTGATAAACATCTCTTCCATAATATTATGTCAGTCCTTTCCTAAAAACTATCCTGTACAAAACAACTATTGCGACTTAATCGCACTCTGGTATCTCTTAATGTCGTTGGTAACCGTCTGCAGAAGATATTGATAATGCAGAGTCGTCCTTGCCATCTTCGTATTCTCAACATCCGCATTGACATTGTTCTCATCTACTCTTCCCGAGCTGTCCCAGCTATACTGCAGGCAGTCCGCCTGCTCGATCGCCTGACGCATCGTCGCGCTGTTCTTCGTCTTGCTCGCCGCCTGCAGACGTCTCCGGTAAATATCTTCAAAGGCAACGTTCTTATTCTTATAGCCCGGCGTATCTACATTCGCAATATTCGACGCGATCACTTCCTGCTTCTTCCAGAGAAAATCCATCGCTTTATGCGCCATTGAAATTGTATTTCCAAACATTGTGTCACTTCCTCATAATATATTTTATTCTGCCTTATTTCGCTAAAAAATGACATCATACAGCCATTCTCATTCATTATATCGCTCATTTCTTAAAAAGTCCACACTTTTCGTACTGTTTTAGTAATTTTTCAAGCCGGGAATTCCTTCCAGAGGCTCAAATATTATTCGTATATTCCCCCAAACGCTTCTGTTATAATTTCTTATTATAGAAAGAAATTATTCCCGTCCGAATTATCCGAAGACCAGTTCAATGTACTCAGGGAACTGACTCTGCTGAGCATCTGAAGTCTCATCATGTCGACAAAATACTGTGCGTTCTCTTGTGTCAGATCATATGTACTCTGCAGAGACTTACTGCCCGCTGCCGACAGATATCCCGAAGACAGCCCCACCTGCAGCCAGTCCTGATAATTCAGGCTTGTACCGGATAGCTGCCGTGAATCCCCGTCTGCGCTCTCCGAACCGGACGCGCTCCTTTCTACTGTCTTGCCCGTAGTCAAGTCGCCGTTCATATAACCTTTGATTCTGCTGATATAATTCCTCGTCTCCGCGAAAGGCGGGACCCCTCCGTATTTTGCAACGTTCCCGCTTCCTGCATTGTATGCTGCCAGCGCCAGTTCTATGTCTCCGTTATACTGATTCAGCTTCTCGGCTATATATCGTGCGCCCCCCATGATGTTGCTTCTTGCGTCAAAGGGATCGTCAACGCCGAGCGCCTTGGCTGTGGAAGGCATCAACTGCATAACCCCCTGGGCTCCGGCGGGTGAAACCGCATTGGCATTAAAGCCTGATTCTGCCTTTCCGATGGCCTTCAGAAGATTCAGCGGTACATTGTACCGTTCTGCCGCTTCCTCGAAGATCGCATCCATGCTCTCAGATCCAGTCTGTATCTGTGCCGCTTCCCGGCTTGCGGACGCCCTCCCGGCGCCGTACACGCTGCCGCTTCCCGCTGCATCCCAGACTGTGTTCCCTCTTAATCTCTGTAAGGTGTTCATAAATTCTTTCGTAAAGCTCTGATCCGATACTGCCGCCCGGCCCGCCAAAGACGTCCCTTGATAATCCGCGCCGCCCTGTATCTGATTCAAAACACTGCTCATATACTTGTACCAGTTCTCATAAATTGTATAGTCTACTGCCATAGTCTCTGTCTCCCGGCCCTTGCCAAAATCATATATCCTTAAAACCAATCTATTGTTTAACATTATATTTATACCATTTTTAAGCCTCAATGAAAAGACATTTTGCTTATTTTTTTTCGTTTTCACATATTTTCCATATCTTTTTAACAAATTCCAACAAAATATGGTGCAAAACCAGCAAATCAGATATTTACATTCAGGCAAAATCGTAATAAAATAGATTTATACATTGTATTTTTATATTAAAGTAAATAGGAGGAATGAATCGTGTTAAAAAACTTAAAAGTGAGGAGTAAGCTCGCTCTCTCATTCGGCATTACGATATTGTTCTTTATTATCGCAATCGTCGCGGCGAACATCGGACTGAGCAGTGTACTTGGCGGACTGGAAGATTTCTATGATACGCCGTATCCTATGGTGGAGTCTTCTCTGGAAGCACAGACCTCCACACGTAAGATCCAGCTGAACATGTACCGCGCCGCTGTGGCTACTGATGACGCAACAGCCCAGGCCTTGCTGGATGAGATCGACGGGGTAGCAGCGAAGATGAATACCGCCCTGGATACTCTGAGAGAATCTTATAAAGGTGATCCGTCACTGCTGACCACACTCAACAATGCCGCGGATGACCTTGCAGCCGCCAGACAGTCCGCCCTTGACTACCTCACCGCCGGCGACAAGGATAATGCCATCGTCGTACTGAACGGCGAATACGCTCAGGCCGGAACTGCCTTTTCCGAGATTGTTGACAAATTTATCGCAGCGGCACAGACTGAAGCCGATACTTATTATGAGTCCGGTCATTCGATCAAGAATATATGTACATGGATCCTGCTTGCCTTGGCGGCGTTCTGTCTTATCTTCACTGTATTTATGGCTCTTAAGGTGATTCGTGATATTACTTATCCGATCGCCGAGATCGAGACAGCCGTAAAAGCAATGGCAAAAGGCAACATGCATTCAGAGATTCATTATCAGTCGAAGGATGAACTCGGCGTCTTGGCCGATAATCTGCGTTTTGTTCTTAAGACATTGTCAAGTTACATAGCGCATATCTGCAGCCGGATGGATTCTATGGCGGACGGAGACTTAAGTATCTCCATGGATATGGACTATCTCGGGGAGTTTGAGTCTATCAAACATTCCGGCAATAAGATTCTGGAGAACATGAACGACGCCATGAGCCAGCTCCATCAGGCGTCCGACCAGGTAGCAGACGGATCCGAACAGGTATCCAGCGGCGCACAGGCGTTAAGCCAGGGCGCGACAGAACAGGCAAGTTCTGTAGAAGAATTGGTTGCAACCTTAAGCGAATTATCCGATAAGGTTAACGAGACCGCTCATAACGCACGTAACATCAACGAACAGATCACTCTGACAGCCGGCGAGATCGACAACAGCAATCATATGATGGAATCTATGATGGCTGCCATGACGAAGATCAACGACTGCTCCAGCGAGATCGAGAAGATCATCAAGACAATAGAAGATATTGCATTCCAGACCAACATCCTGGCGCTGAACGCCGCCGTCGAGGCCGCCCGCGCAGGAGAGGCCGGCAAGGGCTTCGCAGTAGTTGCGGACGAAGTAAGAAGCCTTGCTTCCAAGAGTCAGGAAGCGGCGAAGGATACTACCGCACTGATCAGCAACTCACTGGCCGCTGTTACCGAAGGCAATCAGATCGCAGCAGATACTCAGAGTTCTCTGGTGAAGGTAGTTGCAAGCTCCCAGAAGATTGCGGCGAATATGGCTTCTATTACAGAAGCTTCCGATATGCAGGCAGAAGGGATCCAGCAGGTTACCGTCGGTATCGACCAGATCTCTTCCGTTGTTCAGACCAATTCCGCTACAGCCCAGCAGAGCGCTGCTGCCAGCGAGGAATTGTTCAGCCAGTCCAGCTTGCTTAAGAGCCTGGTAGGACGTTTCCGCCTGAAGAGCATGGCAGCGCCTATGGCAGCGTCCGCTCCGGCGCCTGTGCCGGCTGCCCCGGAAGCTATGGCTCCGCTTACGGTAGAGGATGATTTTGATCCATATATACCGGAGACGCCTGCCCCCGAACCGGAGAGAACCGGCTTCAAGAGTTCCTTCGTAGACGATATGGCGAAATATTAAGATAATATACAATCTTATACAGAGGAGGCAGCGGCTTATAAGCCGCTGCCTCCTCTTCAAGCGCGAAAAACGAGGATCGTTAAGTCCTTGCCTTTTCTTAGAAATTATTTATTTTACTGCGGAAGACAATAATGGGTGTTCTTGCCCTTTCCTTCTTGGATAAGCAGACCCTTTTCAATCAATTTTTTTAGCAGCCGTCCGCATGATGACTGACCTATACCAAGCAGTATTTCTATTTCTTTTCTTGTAATAAATCCCCGTTGTTTTGTCAGAGCAATCACTTTTTCTTCTGGTGTGCCTTTCTCTGGATTTACTTGCATTTGCCTTGCGGGTTCAGGCATTGCATTCAGATTAGGGAGAGTAATTTTAAATGCATTATCAGATGTTTCAATCTGCGGTATCATTCCGGTTCCCTCATACGCTTCCATGATTTTTATAATTCCGGTTCCATAGGCTTCTATCAATTCCAAACGGTAAAATACATTTGCCAGTTTGAAGTTCCGACAGACGGAAATACCCATTGTTACATCTTTTAAAGACACGCCGCTTACCAGACCGCCAATAGAGGTAAATTCAAGTCTGTCTGCATAAAGGCTGATGAAAGTACTGGCGCGGAATGAATATTCACGATGCACAAGAAGATTCAAAAGAGCTTCCCTGACTGCTGTTTCCGGATAATCCCGTCTGTCAATACGATATAACTTATCAAAGGTTGAGTGTGTCTGATTACGGAAATCAATAAAATCATATGCTTCATCCATCTGCCGAAACAAGGAGCCGGAGAATTCTCTCCGATCCTTAAATTCACTCTGCGTTGTACCTTGAAAAACAGCGGCTTTAATTGTATGCACACACTGATCCGAAAGCAGTAACCCCAAGTTTGTATAGACACCATCCTGTGTTACCATTCCCAATGTTTTCATTTGTGTGAGACCAAACTTTACATTTCGTTCAGCAAATACTTTTTTTGCACTTTCAAAGGTTAAATTTTGTTCCAAAGACCGCATTTCTTCAAAATGATCTCCGTCAGTTTCTTTAATCATGCGACGGATTGCAGTATTTGTAGCTGGAACAGAGGAATAACCTTGACGGACATAAACGCCTTCAGGACGCAAGCCTTTTTTGGCAATATAATATGGCCGCTCTGTTCCCTGCTGAATATCAACTGCAACGATTTTCTTTCCATCTACCGTTACTGTTTCATAATGAAGAAACATCGTCAGATCCGGTTTAATTGCATCTCGAACCATATTGCTGATTTGCAAAGAAGTTTCGTCTGGGTTATCCAGTCCTGACACAGTTCCGTCATCCTGAACGCCTATATACAGTTTTCCTCCCTCACAGTTTGCAAAAGCAATGACTTCTTTTTTAATATCCTCCACTACAATTGCTTTTAGTTCAACCGTTTCGCTTTCCTGAAAAATCAATTGACCGCCTCCTGATTTTATTCTACCCACATTCTACTCATTCTACTCATTCTTGTCAATCATTTTGTTAGAATGACATCAACTGTTTTTCTTAAGACCTGTTTTTTCAGCCTTATCTCATAGATAACAAAAAACCCCGATTTTTCGGGGTTTCTGAGAGGCGCAGACCGGATTTGAACCGGTGAGTCAGGGTGTTGCAGACCCATGCCTTACCACTTGGCTACTGCGCCTAGCTATGAACTATAAGCACTTAGCGGTTGCCTTTTAGCCGCTTACGTGCGATGACTCCGACGGGAATCGAACCCGTGTTACCGCCGTGAAAGGGCGATGTCTTAACCGCTTGACCACGGAGCCATAACGGTCTCACTTCAAGTGCGACCGTTGTTTATTCTAGCACAACCATCTGACTTTTGCAAGTATTTTTTTACTTCATGACCGATTCTATCTCTTCGACCGTCCTTGGAGTATCCGCGGAGAGATTCCTGCATCCCTCCGCCGTGATCAGACAGTTGTCCTCCAGACGGAAGCCGATTCCCCATTCTTCATGATAGATTCCGATATCCACACAGAACACCATGCCTGCCTCTGTCACTGCTTCTCTCGCCGACACCATATCATGCACATCAAAACCGATATGATGCGCTCCGCCGTGCCACATATAAGTCCCGATCTTATCATAAGAACTGCACACTCCGGCTTCCTTCAATTGTCCGTAATTATATTCCCGAATCATCTTATCAACGTCCGGCATAGGTATTCCCGGCTTTAAGATCTCAAACATATGCTGTGACGTCCGGTACGCGCATTCGTATAATAACTTCTGTCTCTCCGAATATTTCCCGTTGCACGGCCATCCTCTGGATACATCCGTCACCAGATGATCCCACCTGACCCCGACGTCGTTCAACACCATATCTCCGTCTGCCGCTTTGCCCCTGTAGCTGTCATAATGGATACAGAAGTTATTCTTTCCCGCACTGATAATAGATGAGAAACCAGGCTCCAGCACACCGTGCTGAGCCAGAGCATAATCATACTCGGCTTTATATTGGTATTCGTACATTCCCGGTCTGGAGTGTTCCATCATTGCCACTATTCCTGCCTTTGTGATCTGTTCCGCACGTTCCAGAGCTTCTATCTCACAAGGCTTCTTGATCAGACGCATCTTCTTAAGTATCGGAAGAGAATTCCTGATCTCCATCTCCGGGTATCCAGTCTCTATGTACTGCTTCATCCAATCTGCTCCGTTCCAATTCCTGCGTCCCTCTTTGTGATCCAGATCCAGGCAGACCGAACGGATCTTATTCTTCCTGATCGTATCAGCAAGGCAGGACTGCCATTCCTCCAGATATCTTATATCGTTGATCCCGGATACCTCTGCCGCCCTGTCAGGCTTGATCCTCGCTCCGTTCCACCTCTCCTCGAATGCATCCGGCGGAAGGATGAACAACTTCTCAGTATACCCCTCTTCTTCTTTGCATAAGAACAGAATACTGTCTCTCTGCTCTATTCCCGTCAAATATACAAAATTCCGGTTTGCCCAGAATCCATAATCATCATCCGCTGACTTACGCAGCAGTTCACCGCTTAAAAAAACTGCCAGTTCACCGGGATTCATATGTTCTGCAAATGTCCTTCTGTTCTCCAAATAAAATATTGCTTCCATGAATTATCGCGCTCCTTCTCAGACATAAAAAACCACCGCCCCCGGAGCCATTCAAAGCCTCCAAAAACAGTGATTTCAAGTGCGCGATCAGGGGCTCGAACCCTGGACACCCTGATTAAGAGTCAGGTGCTCTACCAACTGAGCTAATCGCGCGGAACTCTTATTTTCTTTTTGCATTTCCTCAACGCAAGAAATATTATATAACAGTTTTCATGATAATGCAAGAGTTTTTTTCAACTTTTTTCACTTTTTTTAAATTTTTTTCATATCCCTGCTTTTTTCCCGCTTTTTCCCCTCTGTCTGGTATCTTTCGGGCGTCTTCGGGTTCTGCGTCCCGTCTTAGGAACGCAGAACCGAAGGCTCTATAGCAACACATAACGTGCATCAGATTATGTCCACCATAATCTCATTCTGTAATCGGAAGATAAGAAGAGCAGCAATATAATCACAATGTATAGATCGGGCGTGCCAGTTCACAATTGATCCGCAAGCTCTCTCAATGTACGGTCAATATTGTTCCCATGAACATACAGGATCTTCTGTCCTTTCTTCCTCTCGCTCATGACCTTATAGTAGAGCCCATGCTTTAAGATATCTGTATTCACAATGATATACTTCTTATTATGGAGCACTGCCGGATCAAAATGCATATGGTCAGATTCCAGGAATTGGCTGTTAGGAAGACAGCGTCGCATCTTCCTCTGCCAGTTCCTATGTCCGCCGATCACGATACTCTTATCCAGTTTCCCGATCCTGACCTCCTTATCCTCTTTCTTATCTTTCTCAGTCTTCATCCATATTCCAGAACAATCCCTGCCTGTACGGCGTTCTTCTGCCTGTTTCTCCTCTTCTGCCTGTTTCTCCTCTTCTGCCTGTTTCTCCTCTTCTGCCCGCTTCTCCTCTTCTATCCTCTCTTCCTTCCCGCAGAGTATGTAGCTTTGCAGTTCCCGAAGCTCTGCTTTGTCTTTCTCATGCTTCTCCTCTCTCTTAAGAGCTTCTCTTTTCAGCCGTTCTATCTGCCGTTGTGCTTCCGTAAGCTTACATTCCCTGTCCTTCCCTTGCCGTTCTAATCCGCAGATCTTCTGTTCCAGCCTGCGCTTTTCATTTTCAGCACTTTTTAAGGTGTTTTCCTCACATTCTCTGCGGTATCGGACCTCTTCCGGTACATCATTCTCATACATTGCCTCGATCTGCTGGATATATTTGCACAAGGTCGTAACCAGAAGCAGATATTTGTACCGTTCCCAGTCCTTCTCTTCGAATACGGCACACATGACCTCCGCCTCCCATTTCTCCAGACATAAGCCATACAGCGCCGCCGTCTCCAGTCCAAATTGTCCGAGCAGGCTTTCCAGCCGCCTCCATAACGCATTATTCTCCTCGTTAATATCCTCCAGGAATGCACTCACATAATAGGCGCCCGGATTCCAATGCTTCCGCAACAGCTCACGGTATATCCTCTTTCCCTCGGTCATATCGGTTTCCTGACCCGGGCTTCTTAAGCGGTCGTCCTCATATCTTTTAAGCATACAGACTACCTGGCAGAACTCATAATCCTCCGCGATCGGAACGGACAGGTCTTCTGCGATCACCATCTGGACTACCATCCGGGATAGTTCCAGTTCCATCGCAAGCCCCTTGCCCAGAGAATCCCGATATTGCTCCCCTTCCAGGCAGTCAAGCTTCTTGATCACATTCTTCAGCGGACGGTATCCGGCATAGATAATATCCATGATCCCGCGGTATCTCTCCTCATTCCCGCCGTCACCGCCGGCTCTGAGCAAGAGAAGCAGACCGGCTGCAAGCTTCGCCGCCCTTCTCTCCGTCAGCAGGAACTTACGCAGGTATGCCGCAGCATTATACTCTGACCGGCGGAACGCGTCTATACAAGAGTCCGCGCAGTCCTCCGCAATCCTCTCCAGCATACTTCTGCAGCGTTCATTCCTGACGATCGCGTACATAAGGAACGGTATCACATCTACCCGCATCTCCTTAAGATGCATCATCTCAATCGGTTCTAACAGCCTTTGGTTCACCTCTGTCAACTGCTCCCCGGCGCCCTCCCGGAGACCTTTCCCGAACACATCCTCGTAGATCTGTTCCCTCCGCTCCTCGTCAAGCTCCATCCTCACCGCCACGACTCCTCGGCCTGTGTCTTCGACCGGAAGCAGCTTATCCCGGCGCATCGTCTCCGCGACGGCTCTCGTCAGCATCTTCGAAGAGATCTCCGGGGTATGAAGACATCTGTCTACAAATGCCGCCTTCACATTCACCTTGCAGCATAATCCGTCATATATTATTCTGTTTCTTTCCATTAAAAATCCTCCCGCGTTACAGCCTGTTGAATACTCTGTGACATTGAAATAATCCGGCGACCTGCCGTAGATAAAATGAACTTCTAAGAATATACGAGACTCATATATAATTCTTTGATGTGGTTATTCTAGCACATCTTTTTTGACGGTTCAAGAAAAACCGTTCGACAAATCTATCTGGGAATCTATCCAAAAATCTATATTGCCGGCATATTCTTCCCCGCATTTACATATATTAGTACAACGGACAGTATCGTAATATACCGCTGTACCAGAAAAGGGAGGCCATTCATGCATATTAAGAACATTATAAAAGCCTGCGGCATACATCTGAGAAAATATATCGCTCCCCGGGACATGCCTTATGCTCTCGCAGCGATCCTGCTTGGCTTCCTGAATCATTTCCTCTATCAATTGAGCGGAGGGTCTGCCTTCATAGCCCTGATCTGCCCTATCAACGAATCCGTCTGGGAGCATTTGAAATTATTATTTTTCCCGATCCTATTCGTATCGGCGGCGCAGTATCTAAGATACCGCCCGGAGGCCGTGCGCTTCTTCTATCACCGTTTCCTTGCCGCCATCTGTGCGGTGGGCGCAACGATTGTCGTGTTCTATACCTATACGGGAATGATCGGACGGAATTTCCTTGTCATGGACATCCTGACCTTCGTGTTCAGCATCTTCTCCGCGTTCGCTGCAGATGCCTATTTCTGCCGCAGATGCACAAGAAGGACCTCACAGGCAGCAACCTTCTCCCTGTGGATCCTTGTCTCTTTGTGTTACTTTGTATTCACTTGTTTTCCGCCGGATATCCCGCTCTTCTTCTCAGCCCAGGGATAGTTACGGGTTAAAATCCTCTATTACTTCCGGACACGTTTTCTTCTGGAACCGTATACCATGGTATAACCCGCTGCCGCGGCACATAAGAGCAGCCACGGATATACCGCCGTATAGTCTCCGGTCTTTGGACTTCTTGTACCATTACTGTTTGTATTCACCGCAGATGCAGTGCCATTCTGGTTCGTTCCTGCCGGCTTCAGATTCTCCGGCACATTTACCTGAGACATAGCCTGATCTGATATTACAAGCAGATAATCGGATGCATGGCTGAACACCAGGCTTACATTGCCCTCTGAATCAATCTGGCCTGCGTCAATGAACACAAGCTTTCCGTTTTTGTCATGATAATACAGATTGCCATACTTTCCTGCATGCTCTGAACCAACACCGATACTCAGCGTCGCCTTAAAGCCGAAGTCACCTTCATGTGCAAGAGAGATCTGCAGACTTGGATTATCGCCTGCAACGGCCGTTACCGTTGAACCCGGGATATTATTCGTATTCTTGGTCACCTTAAGGTCAATACTCTCTTTGTTTACTGTCTGGATATCTTTACCGTTGATCGTCCAGCTATATCCGTCCATCACCAGAACTATATTCACGTCCTTCCCTTTTGCAGCCTCCAGGATTTCCATCGGCACGGAAGTCCATGAATTCATATTTAACTGAACGGTCTGTCCCGGCGTAGAACTATTGATCTCTCCGACAACAGTACCAAGGTTTTTGTCGGGATACTTTATATCTCCTGAGGTTGAACCAGAAGTTGATCCTGACGGGGTTGACGGATTGGATGGCTTGGATGGTTCAGCCGGTTTCTTGATCACTTCTGCGCTTCCGCGGTATGTCCGAGCACCGGTCATCGGGTCTGTAGGAACAACAATTGTTTTACTCGGCGCCATGCCCTCATCCCAGGTAACCTCACCCAGGCCTTCAAATGTTGTCATTGTGGCAACCGTCTCTCCTCTGTCCGCTACCTGGCAAAAGATCCTCTCTTCATCGCCTGTATTGATAACGTAACGAATCAAGAAATTCTCGTACATAGCCCACGTGTAACAACTGGCTCCATTCTTCATCGGGTAATCAAATGTAATGGGATAAAACCAACGCTCGAATTTCAGCCCTTCATAAGATTGCGGTGCACCTGCTTCCATCAACATATGAGTCCCCGTCACATAAGAGATCCCTTCTTCTACAATTCGAATATCTGAATCTCTAACCTCAATACCATTCTGATCATAATACTCATATACTAATTCTATCCATGATCCCTCTGCAAGCTTCGCCGTCACAAAAATAGTATCATTTATCCGATCTGGAATCACATTGTTCTCTCCGTAGGAAGCGTCACATTCCCAACCGATAAATGTATACTCCTTTGAGAAATCTTCTGGTACAAATTCCTTAATTTTCTTCAAAATATCTCCAAAGAGATCATCTGGCTCATACAAAAATAATCGATCCACTATCGACTTTCTTCCTGGATATAGATATCTTGCTCGTATAAAGCTTTTGTCATATTCCGCAATGATATTTACCGTTCCAGAGTGTTTTGAGATCTCGAAGAACTTCGTATTTTCTGTAATCTCTATTCTTCCCCCTTCTTCCTTCCAACCAATCTGGGTAAGTCCCTCATAATCAGATTTCATTTCCGGAAATGTGACCCCAACTTCTTTCAACGACTGACGGCGCTGTACGTTTTCTTTCTTAACCTCACTGACAGTGTAGTAATTCCCTTCCTCATCCAATGCCGAAAAAACAATATTCACATCAAATGCCGAATCATCATAAGTATCACCATCATAAATATACACATAATACGGATCTGTTCCTTTATCCGGAAATTCATTATTTGTCCATACTTGTCCAATTTTAATATAGTCAATATACCACTCACAAGGATACATATCTTCTGTTGTCAGGCTTCCATGATATTTGAAATCTTCTCCCAGCGTCAGCGTCACTTCAACAGGTTCACATTCATCTGACGCTGCTGCAGCAAATATAACCTTTCCGCTTTCCGGCAATTCCATATCGCTTTCATTAGCTACACCTATTGTAATCTCTAATTTTTCACCCTTTTTTATCTTCTGTCCGTTCTTATCCAGCACAACAGATGCAAGCTCCAGCTTTGAGTCCATTTTAGATTCATTTTGCTCCAGTTCCTTTTTGCTTCCCGAAACCTTCTCTTCTAACTCATCTGTCTGCACATCTGACTGATTACCAGACTCTTCAGGTTCACTATCCTTCCCGTCAATCTCAGCCTCATCTTTATCCTCAGATTCCGGCTCGTCCTCTGTCTCCGGAACAGAATCATCACCTGCATCGACCGATTCATCCAAACCATTCTCAGCGTCCTTTTCAACTGTATCCGCAGCTGTTCCATCGCCTAATTCATCTGCATAACTGCTGACAGGCCAAACCAATGTAACCAGCATCGCCAACAGCAGTGCAAAGACAATCTTTCCTTTCATTTGTCTCTTGCAAACTCTCATTTTTCTTTTCCTCCATAATACCTTTGTTGCTGAATTATATTTTATCCTCTACATAGCTTCACTTGCACGCATTCCTCCTCCCCGTTGATATGATAGCGAGCAGCTCCTACTCTTCCACCACCGCGCTGATCTCCACGGACGATACGCTGTCTCCGTTCAGACCGATCGCAAGCTCTGTGTCCCCGCTCTCATAGACCAGCTTAGCCGCGGATTCTTCCGAAGCCTCTCCGTAAGCGTCTGTTACCTCATCCTTCGTGCTTCCGATACTGATACCTTTGTCGGTGGACACCGTATCGTCCATGAACACAACGGACAATACATAATCCTTGTCTCCGTCAGGATAAGTATTCAATTTAAAGCCCGGATAGGTATACACCTTGTCGAGTCCTTCGAAAGCACAGCTCTCAGATTCAAAGTATTCGTCTGCTTCGCCCAGCCCTTCAATCACCTTGGATGCGTCCGCACCCATCTCGATCTTCGTGGACCCGCTGGTGAATGAATAGCCTCCGTCAGACGCGCCTCCTTTGTCCGAACCGCCGCAGGCGGTAAGTCCGAACACCATGGACAGCGCTGCTGCCGTCATAATTCTTCTCATGTTTCTCATTATAATCTTCCTCCTTTTCTTCGGTAGCGCCCCCTCGCCTTCGCTCGGCGGCATGTCGGAGGAAGGCATCCTAATAAATGCTTCGCATTTGCCTTCCTCCTCTAAAAACTCATGATTTCTCCATATTCTGATAATTCTTTGCGCTGAACGGCTTCCATATAATCATAGAACTGGATTTTTTCAGCATATACACTCTGATACTCCGGATCTGCTCTGTGATCCGTAAGCTCGTAATTCTCCTTCAGATATCTTCCAAAGTAACTGGTAAGTTTCTCTGCGCCCGTCAGGTTCATGTGCAGCCCGGCGTCATATGTATCTGTGTTATAGTCGATCCCTACTTCCGAAGCCAGCTTCTCATAGTTGAAATAATCAAGGCCGTATTGTGCCGCATATGCGGCGATCTGCCCGTCCCACTCGTCATACCAGTGGGGGAAGAGACTTGGCGACTTGACCAGTACCAGTGCGATCCCGTTCTCTTCGCACAATGTCCGCATCTTGTCCAGATACCCCATGGCATTGCTGCCCAGCGTATAGTCCGCCAGAATATCCGGTTCCGGGAATCCTTCGGCAGGCCTTACATCCACCCGCATATAATAGCCGTTATGGGAGATCTTATCCTTGCCAAACATATAGGTCAGGTCTTCCGCCGACAGATCGGACCAGCGGGAATGATACCGCAGGATCGGGAACAGGTAATCCAGAGTATTCTCCCTGTCTGTCATCGATGCCTTGATGGCGTCAAGCTTCGTCTTCGAGAATTCCATTCCGTCGATGGTCATACGGTTATAGGCTTCGCTCTGAGGTTCGTCATACTTGAGCGCCAGTACGTTGAATACAACGACCCTGGGCGTCTCGTACCGGAGAGTATCTTCCAGCATATAGTAAGACTGCCAGGCTAACTGCTGGGCGGAACCTCTGATATAACTGCTGATACCGTACTCCTCATACAGCGTGATGGGCGAGAAATTCTCATAGACCTCACAGTCTCCGACGAACAGCACTTCATGGCCGGTCGTCTCTTCGTAGTATTCGGCGGTCAGCGCGCCCTCTACAATGTCGGACATATACTTCGGCATCAGAAGCCGCTGCAGGAAGAACAACGTAATAAGCAGGACCGCCAGGAATGCCGCCGCCTTGAAAACCCAGACAAATGATTTCTTATGCATTTGCCTCCCCTCCTTCCTAATGTACCGCCCCCTCACCTTCGGTCGGCGGCATGTCGGCGGAAGGCATTTCAGAAATGCTTCGCATTTGCCTTCCTCCTCAAAATTGATTATAAATAAATTGGCTCTGGTCGAATCCGATTCCATAGGCGCCGAAGATTATGACCGATAAGACCAGCACATAAAAGACCGCATATCTTACGATCTCCGGCGCGGCGAAGATTAGATCCCGCACACTGCCTTTCTTCTCCTCAATCAGACTGACTGCGAACAGCAGGAGCAGACAGACGGACAGCAGGGCGTAATCGGCTCCGGTAAGCCCTAATTCCAGGAATGCTTCTGTATGAAGCTCCGACAGGCGGAAATGTGTGAACATATTTCCGAACATGCGGAATGTAAGGGGTACGTCCCGATAACAGTCGAACATGCGCAGACTGCTCATCAGCAGGATCGTCCGCAGGATCTCAAACACACCATACCAGCGCTTATCTTTTACATGGAATCTGTTGTGGAACTTCTTATATAATGGCTCACATTCCTGAGAGATCATGATCACTACGAAGTTCATCAATCCCCATACGATGAAGTTCCAGCTTGCGCCGTGCCAGATCCCCGTCGTAAACCATACGGCGAAGGAGGACAGATACACCGGGACACGTTTCCCGATGAAATCTCCGAACTTCGCACGGGAGGCTTTGGAGACGTTCAGCATCGGTTTGCACACGGAGATCGGATAGAAGATATAATCCGTGAACCAGGTTCCCATGGTGATATGCCACCTGTTCCAGTATTCTTTGATATTCTTAGACAGATAAGGCCGCCGGAAGTTCTCAGCCACGGTGATCCCCATGGTCTCTGCGATACCGATGGTGATGTCGATACCCCCGGTGAAGTCTGCATACAGCTCGAATGCATAGAACATCATGCCCACGAATACGAACCCGCCCTGATAAGTGTCTGGATTCTGAATGATGGCGTTCACGGCAGTTAATATCCGGTCCGCGATCACGGCCTTCTTAAAATACCCCCACAGGATCCGATAGAGTCCGTAAGCAACCGTTCTGGTATCAAAATCATGCCGCTCATAGAGGGACTTCGCGAGGTCGCTGTATCTGCTGATGGGCCCCTGTACCAACTGCGGGAAGAAGGATACGAACAATGCAAGCCTGAACAGGTTCTTCTCCGCCCGGCACGTTCCGCGGTATACGTCTATGATGTAGCCCATGGTCTGGAAGGTGTAGAAGGAGATCCCCATAGGAAGCACCAGGTCTACGAAGGATATCTGCCCGCCGCTCCCAAACATCTGCAGGAGTCCGTTAAAATTAGCAATCACAAAATTCGTATACTTCAGCACCGCCAGGATCCCAAGGTTGAACAGCAGACAGCCGAGCAGCCATTTCCACTGTTTTGCCTTCATGGAAGCCTTGTAAGCCTTCTTCTCTTCCCGGCTAAGGCTTCCCTTATTCGCCTTGATATAGGCGTCCTGCGTCTCCTTAAGGGCGTCCAGCCTGCGGCCTGTCATATAGGTAGATACCGTTGTAGCGCCGATGAAGAGAAGGTAAGACGGACTGGCTATGAAGTAGAAGGTATAACTGGCCGCCAGCAGGAACGGCCATTGACATTTTCTCGGGAGAAGATAATACAGCAGGAAAACCACCGCAATAAACCCAATAAAGCTATAGGATGTAAACAGCATGACAGCTCCTATTCATCTTCCAGCCGTACGATCAATTCATACAATGCCTGCGCGGAATTGAAATTATCCGGCACGATCTCCTCGGCAGGAATCACTACGTCATACTCATCATTGATCTCAGAGATGATGCTGACGATGTCAAATGAGTCGATGATCTTGCCGTCCACCAGATCGGTGCTGGTCTCAAAGTCTACCTCCGGGTGCAGATTGGTCAGAATTTTCAATAAAGCTTCCATAGTATTTTCTCCTTATCTTTCTTATATTTTCTTACTCTGTGCCATGTTTAGCAGCTTTACGCGGTCTATCTTACCGTTCGCTGTCAGCGGCATCTCCTCAAGCGCATACACCAGGTTCGGCGCCATGTATCTGGGAAGCGTCTTCCTGAGGCTGACCACAAGCTCCTTGGTCTGGGCGTCTCCCGTATAGAAGAGCGTGATCTTCTCTTTCTCCTTATCATAGATACAGCATGCGCTGCGGACACCCTCGAGCCGATTCACATGAACCTCGATCTCGCCAAGCTCGATCCGGTGTCCCATATGCTTGATCTGGTGATCCTTCCTGGACAGGAAGACCAGTTCCCCGCGTTCATTTCGCATACCTATGTCTCCCGTGCGGTAGATCCGCTCATGGTAGTATGGGTTCAACGGGTTCTGAACGAACACTTCATCTGTCTTCTCATGATCTCCGTAATACCCAAGTGTCAGCGCTGTACCCCGGATACAGATCTCGCCGGGATCCCCGGGCCGCGGCGCTCTATCATTCTCATCCAGAAGAAGGATCTCCGTATTCTTGAACGGCCGGCCGATCGGAATTGGTTCTCCTTCTTCAAAGTCTCGGTCAACCTCATAATAACAACTCATCCCGGTCGCTTCCGTCGGACCGTACAGGTTGATGAAACGAGCGTCCGGAAGAGCCTCTTTCCACAGACGGAACTGCCTGATGGGGAATACCTCGCTTCCAAAGGCAACGGTACGCAGATACTTCGGGATGATCTTGTCAAATGTCTTCGTGGACGAGATCATGGTAAGCGCCGAGACTACCCAGCAGACGGTATTGATCTTATATTCGTTCAGGAATTCCACCAACTTGACCGGGAACATGAACAATGATCTGGGTGTCAGGTAAGTGGTCGCGCCGCATTTCAAGCTGGAGAACAGCTCCTTTAAGCACGCATCGAAATACAGCGGCGCCTGATTGGCAAGTACAGACTTCTCTGAGATCTGCAATACCTCCGTTAAGTTCTCGACATAATCAATGACGGATCGGTGGCATGCGGCTACACCCTTTGGCACGCCTGTAGACCCTGAGGTGAATACGATATAGATTGGATCCGTATCGATCGCCGCCTCACGGACAGCGCCAAGCAGTCCGTGATCTGCCGATTCCCCGGCGATCTCATCATAGAGCAGCACCTCGCCGTCAAAATCACGGAACTCCTTCATCTGTTCACAGGTCGTCTCGTCGCAGATCACGGCGCGCGGTTTCAAGTTCTGGAAGATCAGATCGATTCTGAATGCCGGCATCTCCTCATCCATCGGCACATAGAAGCATCCGCTGTAGACTGCTCCCCAGAACGCGGCGATCATATGAGGATGCTTCTTCATATATATAACGACCGGTTCTTTCTGATAGCCCTTCTTCAGCAGACAGGTCCCGATACTCCGGGACGCATCGGATACTTCCTGAAAGGTCATCCCCATAGATTCATTTGCAAATGCAGTTTTATCAGGATATTTTCTAACTGTCTCTTCCAGATATTCTAATATATTTCTCTGCATGTTCTTTACTCCTTGGTATTATGTGATCAAATTCCGGTATCTCTCCTTGAGCCTGCCCCCGCATCTTAAGATGGATCTCTGGGCCAGGATCTCCATCACGTCCAGGTATCCCCGGCCGATCGGGTGATCCCTCTTGATTAGGGAAAGCTCCGTACATCCCAGGATGATCACCTGGGCGCCCTGTTCTCTCAGATGTGTGGATACCCTCCGAAACTTCTCTATATCGACAGGTCTTCCGGCCTTTACTTCTTCGTAGATCAATTCCATGACCGATTCCTGATATTCTCTCTTGGGGAGAAATACTTCCATACCCATCTCTTCTAATTCCCGCTGAAATATACGGCTTTGGATCGTCCCGTCGGTAGCCATGATGCCGGCGCTCCTGATCCGGCCGGCCCTAAGCTCAAGCCCTGTCTCCTGTATCGCATGGATGATAGGAACCGGGATATTCTCGGATAATTCTTCGTGAAAATAATGTGCCGTAACACAGGGAATACTGATACAGGCTACCTTCTGCCCGGCAAGCTTCCTGCCGATCTCAATCATATCCCAGACCGGATTCCTGCTGCTTAATCCCAGTATATAAGACGTCCGGTCCGGGATCTCCGGAGCGTTGTACACGATCATGGACAGATGGTCCTGATCCCTCTTCGCATCGGTCATCTGGATGATCAGTTCCATAAAATAAGCAGTTGCAATCGGACCCAAGCCGCCTATGATACCCAGTGTCATATTCATTTCCTCCTAAAGTAACGCTATTTCACCGTAGACTCCTCCGTCGGGGTGGCAGGATACAGGCTTTGATCGAAGATATGGCTGTTCCTGTGATTCTTGGAATACTTAAGGATCTGTGCATCCGTCTTCATGAAGAAATCGTCGCCGCCTCCCATACGCGGAGTCGCGTCGAAATGGTACCAGCCGTCGCCGCAGTCGATCAGGCTCCAGTAATGGCTGGAATGACTGGTATCACTCTTCACAACATCCAGGTTCGGAATGCCCGCCTGTGTCAGCAGCGCCTTTGCTGCAGCGAAGAAGACGAAGCAATCTCCGCTCTTCTCCGTGAATCCCTGATGGGCTCCGTTCGTCCAGCTGTCCTTCTCGGATTTGTTGACATAACCGATATTCATTCTCGCCCATTCATAGATCGCCTTAGCCTTCTCCTTCTTTGTCATGCCCTTCTTCGTGATTTCTTTCAGGACTTCGTCTGCCTCTTCTAAGACCTCCTCCGGCGTTACATAGTTCTGCGGTTTCTCCTTGATGGTGATCACAGTCGACGCCTCCGCCTTATTCCCGGCCCGGTCGACGGCTGTATAGAATACGTCGTAAGTACCCGCCGTCTTCGTGTCTACCTTGCTGTTATCGACGGTTACGTCCATATCACGCACACAATTATCCGTTACCTTGATCGTAGACTTATAAGAGATCGGTTCGCCGATGAACCCGGTCAGCGGCGCTACGCCGTCGATAACGGGCGCTTCTTTATCTATGATAACTTCGATATCCGCCTCTACTTCCGCGGTGTTGCCGCCCTCATCCGTCAGAATGACAACCGCAGATGTGCTGCCCTTTTTCGACAGATCAGGCTTCTTCTTGAAGGAGCATTTGACATCGGTGGCGTCTTCGATATTGTCAACCAACTCCTTTGCTTTGAGCTTCCCGTCAACGTCGATAACGGCTGACACAGGGTCCGCCTTCGGAGCTTTCGTATCTTCAACGATCAGCCGTGATTTCCGCTTCTTCCCTTTGACCTCTAATACAATCTCTTGTTCACCTACATGATCAAGCCTGACCTTCGAGATATCTGTTACAAATTTGCCTTTTACTTTCTCCTTTTTCAGGAAATCCTTCACATCCAGTTCTGTTCCGGCCTCCACCCTGACCTTACGCCGGACGGGGTTCCCGAAGAACAAGAGACGGAACAGGGAGATAACGATAAAAAGAGCGGTGAGCATACATGCCAGCCGTACCGAGAGCGCTATGATCAGGCGCTTTCTGCGTCTGCGGCGCTTCTCCTCACGGATCCTTCTGTGTCTGCGCGCCTGCCTGCGCCTTTGAAGCTCTTCGTCGTCAGGTTCCGGCCGCCCGGCTGCCTGCTCATGATTCCCTTCTTCCTGTTCCGGTACTTCCTGCGTTTCCTGCACCCGTCCATACCTTGGATACGGATAGACAAAAGCTCGCTGCCTGTCGGAATAATCTGCATGCCAGCGCGGCTGTCTAATCTGCTCCTGGTAATACTCTGGCTGATAATCGACGGCTTCTTCCTGATAAGCAACATACTCTGGCTGATAATCGACGGCTTCTTCCTGATAAGCAACATACTCTGGCTGTTCCGGGGAAACCTCAGAATAGCCGTCAAATTCCTCGGAATAACCTGTACTGGTGTAGTACCTTCCCCTCTTTCTATATGTACCCATGCTCTCATACCTTTTTTACAGCTAAAAATGTAACATTCTATCATATAACCTTGTCCATTTTACCCCCCCCCCTGCCGATTTTGTCAATATCTAAAGAGGAAGTTCAGCCAAATCTTGGAAAATCTTGGAATATCATGGAAAGTCCTGGAGTTATAAGCTCAAAAAGACTTATTAATCAAATAGAAAACATAGCTGCATAGCCGGGATAAAGACAAGGGCAGATTAGTATAATGGAACCATGGCAGCGAAGAGAATCTGATGGGATGTCTGCCATTCATAAGAAAGGCGGTAGATTAATTACTATTCTTAATTCTGTTTTGGCGGGTTGGCAAATGGGAAAAGAAGCTTGCAGGAATCTGGGAAAGGAGGGCTGAGTGGATGTTGACGATTGAAGGATTGATTTCAGTGCTTGGCTTATGCCTGACCTGCTTCGGTCTCGGATACGCCATCGGAAGCAAGGATAATAGTCAAAGACCCCGCTGCAAGCAACGGGGCATCAAATTTGCAGCGCTGCAGAGCAGCGGGGTATTTGACCCTCGCGGCAGTCGCCAAATGAGCATGCAAGCATGCCCGCTTGGCTCGTTGCTCGCGGGAATAAACCACAAAAATAGCCGCCCTTAGTCTGGAAAACTTTGCGGCTATTTTTGCAAGTTATAAAACGGACTAGCCGTCTATCGGCAGTACCTTTATGTAAGTATATCTTAGCAGATTTATGCGGAATTGTCAAACGCTGCGGAGCGTTCCGCTGAGTTCATTCTATACCGGATTCCGCACAAATGATCCTTTCACCGCGTAAGCTTCCGAATCCAGTTCCCGTAATGTGATTCCAGGAACGCCGGCACACACTTGAAGAGCTGATCTGCATTCAGGCAGCATACCACCGCCGCGGGAGAGGCTTTCACCACGAACGCCATCACAAAGGACAAGGGCAGTACGATCAGCCAGATACTGATCAGATCCATCTTCACGACGAATATCGCGTTCCCGCCTCCGCGGATGATCCCGTTATTCGTCGGCATCTGATAGGACATTCCCACGCATACGACACTCAGGATGATCAGGAATACATCCGCCATCTCCTTGGTCGCCGGCTTCAGGTCATACAGACTGAGAACCGGTATCCTTATGAAGAATAAGACGATCCCCGACAACACGCCGATCACGACAAACATTCTCTGAAGCCGCCCGGAATACTCCCTGACCTTCGCGATATCGCCCGTCCCAACCGTCTTCCCGATTATCACAGAAGCCGCGGACGCCGCGCCCACCGCAGTCGACTTCACCATCAGAAATAGCGTTGAAGCCGCACTGTTGGCTGCGATCGCCGACGCGGTCATATGTCCAAGGATCACCGTCTGAAGCGCCGTGTTAAGCCCCCACAAGCCCTGAACCAGCAGCATCGGCGCCGTAATCCGGCAGTAGTCGCCCGCAAGGAGCCTGTCAGACCGCAGGTAATCTCTGAGACAGAGCCTCAACCCCTCACACCTCGTCCTGGCTGACAATCTATATATGTAACAGATCAGCACCCCGCATTCGATCATCCGTGCCGCAAGAGTACCGATCGCAGCGCCCTCGGCGCCTAATCTCGGCGCTCCGAAATTCCCGAATATCAGCACATAATTAATTCCGCAATTTACAAAGAAGGTAATTACGGACAATTGAAACGCGATCTTAACCGTCTCCGTACTGCGAAGCGCCGCCAGAAGCAGCTGCGTCACGGCGAAGAACAGGTAGGTGAATCGAATAATCCTCAGGTACTTCATCCCCTCGCTGATGATCTGCTGATCCGTTGTAAACACGCCCACCGCCCTTGCCGGGAATGCACTGACCAGAACAAACAGCAACACCCCGATCACAAGCGCCGCATGCATCGCTGCCGCCGCGATCTTCTTAAGCGGCTCTGTCTGCCGCTTCCCCCAGTATTGGCTCCCGAAGATCACCAGCCCGTCTCCCAGCGCCATGATAAGCTGCTGATATATGAACTGGATCTGATTGACCGCCGCCACGCCCGCAAGCGCCGTCTCACTGTACGCGCCCAGCATGATATTATCCGCCAGGTTCACGCTTAAGGTGACTACATTCTGCAGCACCAGCGCAATATAGATCGAAAAGAAATTCTTATAAAATAAACGGTTTTCCATAATATTTACCCCATTTCCAGTATAATCATCTTAACATAATTCTCCGCTTTTTACAAAGAATGGAATTACGGGATCGAAACTTTCATTTCGTAACAGTTCAGACAAATTTTCAGAAAATGTGATAAAACACTTGCAAATAAAATATTCTATGTTATAATAACAGTAATCATTACTATTTTATACAATTCAGGAGGTACTCATTATGGAATTAAAAGGAAGCAAGACAGAAGCGAACCTGCAGGCAGCATTCGCAGGCGAATCCCAGGCAAGGAATAAATACACCTACTACGCATCCAAGGCAAAGAAGGACGGCTATGTACAGATCGCTAACATCTTCGAAGAGACCGCGGCCAACGAGAAAGAGCACGCTAAGATGTGGTTCAAGCTGCTCCACGGCGGCGCAGTACCGTCAACCATCGAGAATCTTAAGGACGCGGCAGACGGCGAGAACTACGAGTGGACTGATATGTACGCAGAATTTGCCAGGACAGCAAGAGATGAAGGATTCGATGATATTGCCCTCCTGTTTGAAGAGGTCGGCAAGATCGAGAAGGAACATGAAGAGAGATACCGTAAGCTTCTGGCGAATATCGAAGGCGGCCTTGTATTCTCCAGAGAGGGAGACTGCATCTGGCAGTGCTCGAACTGCGGCCACATAGCAGTAGGCAGGCAGGCGCCGGAGGTATGCCCGGTATGCGCACATCCGCAGGCTTATTTCCAGATCAAGGCAGAGAATTATTAATACAGCGTCAAAGACGGCAAAAGGAGCCGCCGGAATATATGATTCCCGGCAGCTCCTTTGCTTTTGATATATTATTTCCCTTGCATCTTCTTGATCACCTTAAGTCTGGTGAATTCTTCTCTTTCCTTCTCCTCCAGTGCATTATTGATCGTATACACCAGATTGCTGTACATCGGGATCGTGATATTCTTCAGCGCATTCGCCCTCTTCTGGGTCTTCTTGATATTCGCCGCAAGACGGTACGCCGCATTCTCCACCTCAGCCAGCTTGATCGTCAGGTTCTTCACCGCACGGAACGCCTCCCTGGCTATATCTATTGATTCCTTCGTCGTCCCAAACGCGTATGTCAGGTCGTTCTGCCTGTCGTCGTACTTGATATGCGGGATCTCCGTTCCCATGATACTTCTGGTCTGTATCCGAATGGATTCCTCGATCGGAACGGTAAATGCAAGCTCTTCTACCTTGCTGATCCCCTGCTCGATATTCGCACGCTGGAGACACGTATATGCTCTGGTAAATGTAATATCAATCTCTTCCTGTATGTTCTTTGCCTCATCGATCAGTTCCATTAATTCCTTCAGAAGAATATTCCGCTTCTTGTCCATAAGGTCATAGCCCTGATGTGCCAACGCAAGAGAATTCTTGGCAAGCATCAGATTACCTTTGGTAGGAAATTCTCTTGGATCCATACGAAGACCTCCTTTACTTCTATCGCCCTGTCACCTTCGCGCCGACGGTCCCTAGTACACCGAATAATAAGTAACCAGCCATATATGGCTAGGAACTTATTTTTCGGTGTACTAGACCGCATCCGCGACGGGGCGGGCAAGCGGATAGTATTTATCTATCAGCTGTGTATCGATTCGGTCAAGCTCTTCTTTCGGAAGGAAGCCCAATAGCTGCCATCCAAAATCCAGCGTATCCTGAATCGTCCGGTTCTCCGTCGGCCCCTGTCCGATATAATGCTTCTCGAACTCTTCGCCGAATTTCAGATACTTCTTATCCAACGGCGACAGCTCATCCTCACCGATAACAGACGCTAAGTTCCTCGCCTCTCCTACCTTGGCATAGGCAGAGAACAACTGGTTCGCAAGCCCCTGGTGGTCTTCTCTAGTATACCCTTCTCCGATTCCGTCCTTCATCAGACGGGACAGAGACGGCAGGATACTGATAGGCGGATAGATCGCCTGCCCGTGCAGATTCCGGTCGAGAACGATCTGTCCCTCCGTGATATATCCGGTAAGGTCCGGTATCGGATGTGTGATGTCATCATTCGGCATAGTCAGGATCGGGAGCTGCGTCACTGATCCCGAAGCGCCCTGCACGATTCCCGCGCGCTCATACAGCGTCGCCAACTCACTGTAGAGATAGCCCGGATAACCCTTTCTTGAAGGAATCTCGCCCTTTGAAGAGGATACCTCACGCATCGCCTCTGCAAATGACGTCATATCCGTCAGGATGACCAGAATATGCATATTGCACTCGAACGCCAGATACTCTGCAACCGTGAGCGCAACCTTCGGCGTGATCAGACGTTCCACCACCGGATCGTTGGCCAGGTTAAGGAACATGCACACATGATCCGCAACGCCGCTCTCGTCAAATGTCTTGCGGAAGAACTCTGCAACGTCATGCTTAACACCCATCGCGCCGAACACAACCGCGAAGTTCTCGTTCGTCCCGTCGCCCAGGGACGCCTGCTTAACGATCTGCGCCGCCAACTGGTCGTGAGGAAGTCCGTTTCCTGAGAAGATCGGAAGCTTCTGCCCGCGGATCAGCGTTGTCAGACCGTCGATCGCTGAGATTCCCGTGCGGATATAGTTTCTTGGATACTCTCTGCGCACCGGGTTCAGCGGCAGGCCGTTGACGTCTCTTCTCTCCGCCGCCACGATCCTTCCCAGACCGTCGATCGGCACTCCGACTCCGTTGAAGGTCCGCCCCAGCACCTCCGGGGATACGGCAACCTCCATCGGATGCCCGGTGAGCTTCGTATGGGTATTGCGAAGAGACATATTCTCCGTCCCCTCGAATACCTGTATGATCGCCTTATCCTCATATAACTCGATAATACGTCCCATCTTCTTCGTATTACCGTCTACCACAAACTCTACGATCTCATCAAAGAACGCACCCTGCAGCCCTTCCAGCACTACAAGAGGTCCGTTAATATTACTGAGTCCCAGATATTCTATTGCCATGTACGGTTCCCTCCTTACGCATTCTTCGCAATCACTCGATTGTAGAAGTCATCAATATCTTTCTTATACAGATCCAAAAGCTGCAGATTATCGTTTGCCACATCATACTTGATGGCGATCACCTTCTCGAAGATACCCTCTGCCTTCAGCACGGACATCGGCTGTCCCATCGCCACCAGATTCCTCGCAGTCTTATACAGATACAGGATCACATCCATCATCTTGAACTGCTTCTCCATGGACACGCAGGTATCGTCCTTGTGAAATGCATTCTGCTGCAGGAATCCCAGACGGATCACCTTCGCGATCTCTAACACCAGTTTTTGATCGTCAGGAAGCACATCTCCGCCGATCAGCTTCACGATCTCCATCAGGCTGCTCTCCTGATTCAGCAGGGCCATCATCCGGTTCCGGTAATCTACGAACTTCGGCGATACGTGGTCCGCGTACCATCCGCTTAAGTCATTCAGGTATTCACTGTAGCTTGACAGCCAGTGGATCGCCGGGAAATGTCTGGAATATGCCAGCGATTTGTCCAGTCCCCAGAAGCACCGGACGAACCTCTTCGTATTCTGCGTTACCGGCTCGGAGAAATCACCGCCCTGAGGGGATACCGCGCCGATGATAGATACCGACCCGGTCTCGCCGTTTAGCGTCTGCATCATGCCCGCTCTCTCATAGAAGGCCGACAGCCGGGAAGCCAGATAGGCCGGGAAGCCTTCCTCCGCCGGCATCTCCTCCAGACGCCCGGACAGCTCACGCAGGGCCTCCGCCCATCGCGAGGTAGAATCCGCCATGATCGCCACGTCATATCCCATATCCCGGTAATACTCTGCCAGAGTAAGTCCGGTGTAGATAGAAGCCTCACGGGCCGCAACCGGCATATTCGACGTATTCGCGATCAGCGTCGTCCTGTCCATCAGCGGGTTGCCCGTCTTAGGATCCACCAGCTCCGAGAATTCCTCCAACACCTGTGTCATCTCGTTGCCGCGCTCCCCGCATCCGATATATATGATAATATCCGCATCCGCCCACTTGGCGATCTGATGCTGGGTCATAGTCTTTCCCGTTCCGAATCCGCCCGGAATCGCCGCGGTTCCTCCCTTGGCGATCGGAAACATCGTGTCCAGGATACGCTGTCCCGTAATAAGCGGCACTGTCGCCGGGAACCGATGGCTCACCGGCCTTGGAACACGGATCGGCCACCGCTGGGTCATGGTCAGTTCCTTCCTGCCGCCGTCAGGCTGCTCAACCGTCACCAACACGTCTGTAATGGTGTACTCACCGTCCGGGACAACGGATACTACCGTCCCCTCCACATCCGGCGGCACCATACATTTATGTAAGATCGCCTGCGTCTCCTGCACCTCTGCGATCACCGTCCCGCCGTGGACCGTCTCGCCCTTGGAGACCGTGATATGCGTATCCCATAATCTATGTACATCCAGAGAATCCACACTGACGCCTCTGGTGATAAATGCGCTGCCGTTATCCGCGATCCGCTCTAAGGGTCTTTCGATTCCGTCAAATATGTTGTTCAGGATTCCGGGCGCCAGGGTCACGGATACCGCCGCGCCAGTGGACTCAACATACTCGCCCGGGCGAAGCCCTGACGTCTCCTCGTATACCTGTACCGTAGTCATATCCTTATCAAGAGAGATCACTTCTCCGACCAGCTTCTCTTCTCCGACGTACACCATCTCCGACATCTTGAATTCCGTCTTGCCCTTCAGGTAGATAACAGGCCCGTTGATCCCGTAGATCTTACCAGTCGTCACACTATCCAACTTGCACACCTCCCTTGAACAAGAACTTTCTGTATTCATTCTCGATCGCCCCCTTGAACGCATGGTCGATCAGTATATTCTTCTCCTGGATCACCGCGCGCACACCTCCGATAAAGTCTTCCTTGCTCACCGTAAGCGCCATACCGGTATGCTCCTCGAGATACTCCTTCTTATCCGCATCCGTCGGATTGATATAGATGGTCATAGCCGCGCCTCCGGCGAATCTTGCCGCCTTCTCGATATACGAGATCAGCAGGCGCGGATATTCCTCCGTCTTCATATATTCCTCAACCACCTCGCGGACTTCCTCAAACAATTCCTTCTTCAATTCCTTCTGTGTCTTGCTCAGTTCACGCTTCAGTTCAAGCTGTGCCTTGGACATCGCCATATTAAGCTGCTGCTGTGCTCCGACACGCTCCGCCTTCACCCGTGTCTCCGACTGGCGCAGAAGTTCTGCCCGATGCTGTTCAAACACTCCGAGCAGCGCATCCTCATGCTGCTTCATGATCGCATTGCCCTCTGCACGGGCCTCTTCCATTGCCGCGGCCTGCAAATGTGATATCTTCTCTTCTACTGTCAAGTATGCCACCTCGCTTTATAGTTTCAAACCAATCGCCTCATTTACATAAGATGTGATAAAGTCCTTCTTACGTCCGGTTCCGTGTCTGTCAGGAATCTCGATAAGCAGCGGCATAGTACGCTCCAGCTTGATCTCATCGATCAGGTCCGGGAATTCTCTGCCGAACTTCTCCGTCAGCAGGATAACTCCCACCGCCTTATCGTTCATCGCGTTCTCGATCGCCGTCCTCAGCTCCTCCCTCTCGTGGACCACGATCCCGTCAACTCCCGCAAGCCTCATCCCTGTCAGTGTATCGACATTATCACTGATCAGATACATCTTCATCTTACAATTTACCCAGAATCATGAAGGAGATGATCAGTCCGTACAGACATACACCTTCCGCAAGACCTACGAAGATCAGTGACTTACCAAGAGCGCTGGAATCCTCGCTGATCGCGCCAAGCGCGGCGCTTGCGGCGCTTGCTACGGCAATACCACCGCCGACACAGGACAGACCGGTTGACAGCGCAGCGGCAAGATAGCCGAACCCAACAGAATTAGAAGCAGCCTCAGAAACGCCCTCTGCCGCTTCCACCGGCGCTCCGCCGAACATCATAATAGCCGCGACAGCGAATGCTCCGAAGTAGAAGAACGCATTGGTCACGATCGCCCTCTTATAACGCTTCTTTGTCTTCTCTCCGATCAGATAGTATCCGAATGGAACGATGATGCCAAGCACCAGTGCTGCAATAAGTAATAATTTCACAGTTAAAGTCATGATTGATATCCTCCTCTTGTCTTTATCTTATTCACTTTTTATTTCGTTTGCTTGTTAAATGGTTTGAATTCCCGTCCGCTTCCCTTATAGAAGCGGCTGAACATCTCATAATATTCCAGACGCAATACCTGGATGCCGACGATCAGCCCCTCCAGCGCGCATACGACTGCATTGCCAAAGATAACCCCGAACAGGTTCGGCGTTCCGCTCTCCGCCCCGGAGAGCATCAGGACTACCTCCATGATCGCCGCATGGCTGACTGCGAATGCCCCGATACGCACATAAGAAAGCGTGTTGGAGAAGTAACTCAGCAATGTCTCAAACAGTTCAAAGAAGCCCTGTACCAGGAACATCGCCTTACTCTCTTCCATCTTCTTATGGTTATGCTCCACCAGATTAGTAAGCGGTTCCTTGAATACGAACAGCAGAACCGGAATTCCCAGGAATATCACCATCAGGATATTGCCCGGAACCTTGTGCCCGGTCATATACAGCACGACGGTCAGTACCAGGAATCCATAGAACACAAGCCCTGCCACTCCGTTTGTCGAGAACCATAGGTTCTCTGTGTCATGCGCTTTCGCAGCGTTGGCGATCTGGAAGATCATCACCAGGATATTTAAGGCCATACCAAAAGCGATCGCTATGATGAACACCGTATTCAGCTGTCCGATAAACGGCAGATTCGTCATCGCCTCCACCGGCCTGAGCCAGATTGCCGGAATCACATCCTCGAACCCAAAGATACTGCCGAACATGACGCCGAAGATCATAGAGAAGATCCCCGCGATCGACACGATTCCCGCTAAGTTCATCTTCTTCTTCAGATAGATCAGCCCGCCGATCACAAACAGGCAGAAGCCCTGCCCCACATCTCCGAACATAGCGCCGAAGATAAACGTATAAGTGAGCGCCACGAACATCGTCGGATCCAGCTCATCATGCGCCGGAAGGCCGTACATCTGGATGAACAGTTCAAAAGGCTTGAAGAACTTGGGATTCTTAAGCTTCGTCGGAGGATCTCCGAAGAACTTCTCCCGGTCTTCTTCCACGACGATGAACACCCTGTCATCATCCTTCGACTCTTCAAGCAGAGCCGCCACATCGGCTTCTCCCATCCATCCGCAGAGGATGTAATAGTCTTCCTTGTTATCCCCCGCATCCGTCCTTGCCGCCATCTTACGGACATCGAAGTTATTGGACAATTCCTCCAGTCTCTTCCTTGCCCCCAAGAGCTTGGCTGCGCGGCTGCTCATCAGCTCCTCGATCTGCCGGTCGATCTCATCCTTCTCTTTCCTGGCATCATCGATACTCTTCTGCATGCTTCCGCACGCATCCTTAGGTGTTCCGATATATTCCGGCGGAATCGTGATCCGCTCAAAATGCAGGGAATTAAACGCTGAATCTACCTTGCTCGTGTCCGCATTCGACACGAAATAACACCCGTATACGTAGTTCTCATTCCTTGTTCCCTCGAGGAATACTGCCTGCAGATCATCAAACAGATATTTCTCCAGCTTCTTATAATGATCAAGGCCGATCCTTCCGAAGCGGATCTTCATATACTTATAACGCATCGTCTTATGCAGATCCAGATTCAGAGGGGTAAACGGTTCCAGGACTTTGAACTTCTCCTTGGCTTCGTCTTCCTTCTTATTCAGCAGTTCCTTCTTCTCCTGCAGATCCAGATAGTCATGATTAAGCTCCCGGATAAAGGCAAGCATCTCGTCTTTTGACATATTCTGGTCAACGTGAGGCATCCCCTCCGGTAAGAGCGCCGCGAACTGTTCCGCCTTCGCAAGCGCGTCTTTGTATGGATTCACCTCCACAAAAGGCAGAAGATTATCTGTCGTCTTAAGCTCCGTGACTGCATTCTCAAGCTGCATCTCATACTTGGACAGATATTTCTCGCACACACGGTCTATATCAATCCTGGGACCGCTGATGCTCAAAAACTTCATCTTTACAATCATTGCATCACACCTCCTAAGTATCCTAACGTCTCTCTTGAAGATAAGCCGTAACGGATACATTCAAGGGCCGTTGTTAATTTGTAGATCTCTTCTTCCTTCAAAAACAGATATGTATTCACCGTCGCGATCGAATACGGATTCCGTCTTCTGTCACTGACATATAACCGCCTCATGTACTCCTTATATGCGGCTTCCAGCGTCTTCCCGCTGATGTCCGCATATTTCTCAGCATAATATGTCTCCTCCAGGCGTTTCTCATACTCTTCGACAGTCGGAGCCTCCACCAGGCCCTTGAACTCGTCCACGCTGAGCCTGTACTGGATCGGTATCGTGAGCGAATAGATGTCCGGCGGCAGCATATTGTAATACTTCTTCGCACGGTAGATCCACTGGATATTCAGCAGATCGATCCTCGAACCGAAGTCCCGGATATACATCTCGCGTTCCTTTCCCTTAAGAAGCTGTCTGCTCTTCCTCCACATTTCAGAGAAATAATACAGATCCAGAGCCAGATCGTAATCAAACAGTGTCGCCCCTTCCGACTCGCGGATCGGCTGAAGCGGCGCGTAATATTCCGTATCCTTCAGATTATCGATCAGCTCTTCAACGTTCCTCGACGTGATCAGCTTATCGATCGAGATCTGAGAATATTTATCGAAGAATACCTTCTTATATTCTATATCAAACGGCATATCGTAATGATTGAACACAATCCGCAGACAGTAGTTGATCAGGTCGATCTCATACCTCTTCCAGTACAGCTTAAGGAACTTCTTCTGCTCCATCCCCGCAAACCGGAATATCCGCGTGTAATCATCGAACAATGACTGATACAGGATCTTCTCTATATTCCCCCTGTGATACAGGGATACGTCAATCTGTTCCATATATCTTACATAGGCAGGCTTCTCCTTCAGGTATTCGATGGCTTCCGGCACGCTCCTTAAGTTCGCGATATTCTCAAAATCCCGCCCGTTCAGGAGCTTCGCCTGCATCGCCCGCACCTTCGTGGTCAAGCCGCTGTACGTCATCACATTACCCATGCCCTACACCTCTACTATATGCGCTAAGATCTCCCGGGCATACGCACTGTGGTTCTCCTCGAATTCCTTCTTAAGGTTATCGATCGTCGACCGGTTCTTCTCCCGCTGCTCCTTCAAGATCCGCTCCATCTTCGCATCCGCGTCCTTCCGGATCTGCTCTAACTGCTTCCTGGTCTCGTCCTCAATCGCCGCGTCAAAACGATCCCGCTGATTCTGGATCTTCTTCTCGATCTCGCTCTTCTGAGCCTGAGCATGTTCCACAATCGCCTCTGCAGTTTCCTCGATATCTGCTAATTTCTTAACAACTGTGTCCATTCAGATACCTCCATTTCCCGTCAATTTGCACACAATTATAATATACTCCGTTTTTTCCAAATTTCCATAGTAAAATTCAACAAAAAATGCCTTTTTTGTTACGTTTTTCACACACTTATATTCAATTGACTTTTTTACGCCTGCACGCTAAACTAAAAAACATACTAAAATGCTTAAAAACAGGGGGAATCACGTATGCGCCTTAGAAATATTCCGCGCGCCGTAAGCGTGCTGAACGAGTGTAAAGAAGTTGTTAAGAATGAGAGCGGATACCGCGGCAGATGGCATGAGGTCTTCGGCAATTCTCATCCTATCCATATAGAGATCGGGATGGGGAAAGGCCAATTCCTGCTGACCCTCGCCCGGCATAACCCGCAGCTCAATTATATCGGGATCGAACGTTACTCCAGCGTCCTCCTCCGGGCCGTGGAGAAATTCCAGACGCTAAATCCCAAGCCGCCCTCTGCCGGCGCCGCTTTGTCAAATGATACGGCCCTGCCTAACATCCGCTTCATCTGCATGGACGCCAGCGATATTGCCGGCGCCTTCGCTCCGGGAGAGGTTGACCGCATCTATCTGAACTTCTCCGATCCCTGGCCCAAGGCACGGCATGCCGGACGGCGGCTTACCTCCCGGGAGTTCCTTGCCCGTTATGACAGAGTCCTTGCCGAAGACGGCACGATCGAATTCAAGACGGATAACCGGCTGCTCTTCGACTTCTCCGTCTCGGAGGTCAATGTCTCTTCCGCCTTCCATATAAAGGGCTGCACCTATGACCTCCACCACGACGATACAATGAATCAGGGCAATATCATGACCGAGTACGAGGAGAAATTCTCCTCCCTTGGCAATCCGATCTGCAAGTTGGTTGTTGGGAGAAATTCTTAACATTAAAAGAGCTGATAGTATTCTGGTATGAACTATCAGCTCTCCTAAAATCATCTTTTATTTAATATCTCTTCGCATCAAATCGCAGTATTACGTTATCCCTTCCAATCTTCTCCTTACTGTACCTCTCGTTCTGCAATGCATAGATATTATCATTATCCAAAGCGATAAAATCTCCATCTGCGGTCAAGAATGAATTAACTCCATACAATCTTGCAATATATACATGTTTCGCATCATTGATTCCTAAAACATTCCCTGACGCCTCCCGAATCCTCATAATGTCCTCAAATAAATCCATATTCCCCTCGTAATCTAACATCTCACTTGTAGTCTGGACAATATGTATTAATCTATCACTTGAATCCTGTATATCCTTCATAATCTCAGGATGGTCATAATTTATCAATTCCTTAAGCTTCTTTGGATTGACTCTTCCGTCATATCTCGCCTTTCTAAAATAACCATCTGCATATTTATCATAAAAAGTTTTCTCATTCACATGTACGATCTCTGACAACACCATTTCAGAATGATATAATGTTGTCCCGCCAGACATACAATCTCCGATAAATTCTTTAATAGGATTGTAAGTCGCATTGCTGCTGTGTGCTTTTATCCAGGCGCTTGTATCAACATACAAATCCTGCGGGAAATCATCAAAATTATCATAAGTATTACCTGTCTTTTCTAATGTAAATATTGATGATCGATTCAGCGATAATCCCCCCTAAGCTCCTTAAGATTCTCCATTCTTCTTTCATTTACAAGGTCATCCTCTTCATCCAGGGAAGAAAACAATTTAAAAAAGGCTTCTTTACGATTCTCCTGTGTACATCTGTAAATTCCTGATGGAACATATTCACTTTTCTCTCTCGGCAAAATCAGTTTTTTCATAGCATTATCTCCTTATCTCCTTATCGTTCCTGATTGCCTGACCGCTCTTATTACTGGTCACATTATAGTTCTTTCTGGATGTATTATACGTCATTCCACCATTTCTGACAATTTATTTCACAAAATTTTCATGTTTATATTTTCCAGTTCATGAACCTTAGCACCGGTCCTTGCATATATATTTATTGAAGAATTTATGTCTGGATATATGCATATGGGACGCAAAAGGAAATGTAAGAAGAGTATCCGTCAGAAACTCTGTGAATTCACTTACCATAGAAAAGGTCTTCACAAGAAGCTGGTCTGCCTGAAAAAATCTATGGATGAAGTATACCGCACATTGAATCCCGGCTGCTGATCTCCGGGCCGAATACAGGAAAGGTGAACACTATGCTGCATTTGACAGAGAAAAATTTTACGGTCGAGACAAAACGCGGTCCGATTCCTAACGTTGTCATGTTCTACGCCGTCTGGTGCGGAAAATGCGCCATGATGAAACCATTTGTCGAAGAGATAGAGAAAAAGTATCGCAAGAAAATCCGGTTCTGTGAAGTAGATATCGATGAATCCCCCTTACTTACCGCGGACTATGAAGCAGATATCGTCCCGACCTTCGTCTTTTTCCAGAATGGACAATTCCTTGGCAGTATGCAGGGAATCATTGACGAGAATGTATTTGAGCGCCGTCTACAAAAAATCTTTAGAAATTGTTAAGGCTTATTTTATTTGCAAATATTATGGAATATGTTATATTAGTGAAGACTTAAGACACACAACTGGTGTCCTTTTATATTTCACAGGACACCAGTACAGCAAGAACAAAGGGGGTATAGGTGATTACACACCAGACATTATGAAGAACATGAAAAGAATTATACCTGTTCTGATGGCGGCCGTGCTGACCTGCACAGGGCTTCCCTTAACAGCCAGAGCAGACAGCGCGAAGGTCGTCACTTTAGGCGCTAACCTGACCGCAGAGCAGAAGACTTCTATGTACAAATATTTCGGCACGACCGCCGACGCAGTAGACACCATAGAAGTCACGAACGCAGACGAGAGAAAATACATGGAAGGCATCGCTTCTGAGGCGCAGATCGGAACACGCACTTATAGCTGTTCTTACGTGGAGCCGACAACCAGCGGCGGCATTCAGGTCAAGGTAGGCAACCTTACCTTCGTGACCAGCTCTATGATCGCCAGCACATTATTAACCTCCGGCGTCGAGAACTGTAACGTCGTTGCTGCTTCTCCGATCGAAGTATCCGGTACCGGCGCGCTGACCGGTATCATGATGGCTTACGAGAAAGCCAGCGGCAAGACCTTAAGCGAGGAACAGAAAGCCGCTGCCACAGAAGAGCTCGTGACAACCGGCGAGCTTGCAGATTCCATCGGACAGAAGGACGCTGCTGATCTGATGAACGAAGTAAAACAGGAAGTGATTAAGGAAGGCCTGACCGATGACGGAGAGATCAAGGACGCCGTCAACAGCGCAGCGAACACTTACAATATTACACTTACCGAAGACCAGATGTCAAAGATCGTATCCCTGATGCAGAACATCGCCCAATATGATTATGACGTCAATGCATTGAAGAAGACCCTGGAGAACTTAGAGGGCAAGGGGAATGACAGCGGATTCTTCTCCAGTCTGTGGAGTTCGATCAAGGGTATCTTTACCGGTGATTCCGGCAGCGGAGACGGCGGCATCATCAACGACACGAACGACGAGGTCCTTGGAGCGGACGCCATCATCGACAGCACCTTAGAAGCTCTGGACGAGGAGACCAAGAAGGAAGGCTTCTGGGATAAAGTGACCAACTTCTTCAAAGGGCTCTTCGGCGGCAGTGATGATGACGCAGACGAGGAAGAGACTGACGAGGAAGAGGATGCCGACGGGGAAGATGCAGAAGATACAGAGAATTCTGACGACGCCTTAACAAACGGCGAGAACACAGATACCGACAATCCAGACGGCGCTGCAGACCCGAATTCCGATCCGGCTCTGAATAATGCAGACGGCGCCGATCCGAACACCGTTAACGATCAGGCAGCGCCGGAAGACGCAGCCTTGGGCGACCCGGCCGCAGCCGATGCCGCACAGAACGGCGCTGCATCCGACGGACTCACAGACGGAAGCAGCCAAACAACGGATCCTGCATCAGGAACCGTACAGTAGACAACATTGAATAACCTCATTACAGATGGATGCTGTTACACAGCATCCATTGTTATTATGCAAACATATATTGATACTTCCTTCTCTGCTGCAAAAGTATCGTATACACCCTCTGCTTTATCTCCTCCGGGTACACGGTATCCGCCTCCAGCAGCTGCCGGATCTCCCGCTCCCCGTAAGAAAAACTTACCGCTTCTCCGTATAGCTCCTGTGCGGCGTCCAACTGTTCATCGAAGGAACGGCAGAACGTCTTCGCCTCCGCTCTGGACATCTGCTCTATCACATCCTGCCCCAGGGGATAATCCATTACCGTATCTGCAAGCAACGCCGCCCCCTGGTCAAAGAGCGGACAATAATCGTATTCCTCCTGACCGTCCCACAATACGGCAATATTGTGCGTATGCCGATCCTCATTCAAGAACACTGCGTCGATCGTCAGCAATTTGCTCATATATGTTCCAAAATCCGTAAGCCCGGTCATCCTCTCCGTCTGCTCAACCAAGAACTTCAGACGGTTCCCGTAATCCCTGATCCGGAAGATACTCTGATACAAGCTCTCGCCGTAGTTCTGATAGAACAATCTCTCCAGTGTGATCATCTGCCGCTTTCCATCCGGCTTCCCCGAAGAATCCGTCAGGAAATCCCGGCTCCTGCATCCCGTATAATTCTGCTGTCCGTACCGGATCTCCTCTGTCTCATACAGTACATATTCTCTCCTCTCCAGAGAAGAGAAGTTAAGCAGGTACGAGACCATATATTCCGCCAGGCCTTCATATCCGGTATAGTCCGCCTTATACCAGTAACCGTCCTTCTTCCACTTCAGCTGGTTCCCCTTGGATGACAGCCTGGTCTCCTCCCGTCTCTCCTGTTCAAATAACTCTACCATACGTTACCTCTCTATCCGTATCCAGAAATCATCCTCCGCCATCCTTCCTTCTGTCTTCTCTATGATCATCATCGGATCGTAGAAGGGGATGTCATACTCTCTCAGCACAAGCTTCATCTTATCTCTGGTAGGCGGGAAGCATCTGGATTCGAGGAATTCTTCATACTGCTGATAAGAGGGCTTCTCGATCTTCCCAAAAGCACGCTTCAGCAGATGTCTCGAGTAATTGACGATCTCTACGCTGCGGTTGATCTCATCTACATCTATCACCGTACATAATTCATCTCGAAACATATAGGACAATCTAAGGGAAGTCCTCCTCTTCGGGATCTTCTTCTCTTCCTCAATCTGAGGACGGTCCCTTAAAATATTGATCAGCGTCACGATCGGCCCTGTTACCGGCGACTTGCTGTACTCCCACCGTTCTACCGTCTTCTTCGATACATTCGCAAATCTTGCAAAATCTTCCTGTGTAAGCCCAAGCCTTTTCCGGCACTGTCTGATCTCTTCACTTGTAACTTTTTCTTCCAATGCATATTGGCTCACTCTGTCCCCTCCTTCCTTGTCCTTATTTATAGTATTTTTTATTTTATTATATCCTTTATATTAGGTTCTGTCAATTATTATCCTTTATTCTATGCTATCAGAAGCAAATTATTTATATTCTGTCATGATTTCTGTCATTCATACCTAGTACACCGAATAATAAGTAACCAGCCATATAACTTGCCTGATTTTCCATCTGCGTCGTTGTTGTCAATCGGC